>Ga0315543_1001969_pt1 | contig 20976 bp, 19 predicted proteins | sample SalMarSW160210MG_2_FD_203098 | JGI IMG/M metagenome (GOLD analysis project Ga0315543, IMG submission 203098) | Salt marsh sediment microbial communities from the Plum Island Ecosystem LTER, Massachusetts, United States - Salt Marsh Sediment SW1601-210 ...
GGTTCCCAGGCAAGCGGCCGAGCAGGAGCGCAAAGCGATTACGATGTTGCCGTGCTCTTTGACGGAAAGGTTTCTACAGATGATCGGTATCTATTGGCGCACCAGCTTACTGAGCTTCTCGACACGGATGTCGATCTTGTCGATCTTGCGCGTGCTCCGGTCGAGCTCGTGTATAACGTTATTGCTACCGGGCAGATCCTCTACGAGAAGGAACGAAGGACGCGAGTGGAGTTCGAGGCACAAACGCTCAGCATGTACTTCGATCAACTTCCTGTTTTGCGAGTGGAACGAAGGGCTCTATTGGAGGAGACGCGGGAGGATTATGACGCCGGAGTGGAACGGTATCGAACGGCGCTTAGAGCGACTGAAAGGATGCTTGCTCAAACTAGAGCCGTTCAAGACCAAGACAAGTGACGAGTTTGCTTCCGATCCCTACCTCAAGGACATAGTAGAGCGCAACCTCGAGGTTGCGGCGCAGGCGTGCATCGATATCGCCAACCGGATCATCTCCATGGAACAGCTGGAGAAACCGCGTGATGCCTACGGCGCGATAGAAATGTTGGGAAAGATCGGTGTTCTTCCTCATGAGTTTGCACAGAGCCTTGCCCCCATCGCCGGCTTTCGCAACATTCTCGTGCATGAGTACCTGGAGATCGATTGGAACGAGGTATTGCGAAACCTGGGACGTCTGGGAGATCTGTACAACTTTATGGAACATATCAAGAAATGGCTGAAGGATAGAACCTGCTCAGACTGAAACTGATTGAGCTTTCTACTGATAGGCAGGAAGAAGCGTAGGAGGCCGAAATCCTAATCCCTGAGGAAACCCGATGATCCTCACCTGGGGATACTGACATGGCCGCTGCCAAGGCGTATTCCCCTTTAACGGCCGGACAAACACCAAGAATGAAGATGTGAACATCCCTCTTGAATTGTCAAGTCACGGGGTGTTGCCTCGGAGCTCGTAATCGCGGTCGTTTTTCAGCATTGACCAGATGACACGGACTATGTGACGGCCCAAAGCACGGATGGCCTGGTTGTGGGTCTTACCTTGCGTGCGCTTTCTGTCGTAGTACGCTTTGGACTCAGGCACATAGCGAGCGTGCCGTGCCACAGCGGTCATCATGGTGGCTTTGGCGCGGCGATTCACTTGGCGGGGACTGCGGGTTCGGCACACCTGGCCAGACTGGAACGTCAGCGGGCTCATCCCCAGGTACAGGGCAAGACTGGCTTCACCGGCGAATCGGTTCAACGTCCCGATCTCTCCTGCTAGCTCAGCAATCGACGTCTTCCCAAACCCAGGAATCGTAGAGAGCCGTCGAGCGATTCCCGATTGCTCCGCCAACTCAGCCATGGCTTCGTCAAGAACGCGGATCTGTTTGAGTAGTTCCAGGATTCGCTTGGCATCCTGAATGATCATCGGGCCCACGTACTCGACCTCGGAAGAAAAGGTCGCTTTGCGCTGCCAGTCCTGGATGATGCGAGCATATTTCCGACCCACACTGGGGATCTGCAGGACGGTAGCTCGTCGCAGTCGCGCCAGCTGCCGCAGATCATCGCGGAAGGTGAGCAATCGTAGGAACCACAGGTTGTCTGCATCGTTGGTGATGGCGAGAAGCTCCGGACACACGGCTTGAAGGTCAGCTTGAAATCTGTTCTGTACCCGAATTTTCTCCTCCACCAGATGCCGTCTCCTGCGGCTTAGCCGTTTCAGTTTCTCGTTGACTGCAGGAACCTTCGCTACTTCCTGTAGTGCGTCCTTGGCCAGAGGAAGCTGATCCTTGAGACAGAACAGTTCGAGGATCTTGCGGGTGTCGATCGGATCCGTCTTGGCCGCTCCAGGGAACACCTCTTTGAACCGAGTTTACCCCGTGGAATACATGGGATGGACTTATTCCACGGGGCAGGCTTCAGGTTGTTGACGTTGAACAGTCGGTACCCCTTTTGTTGTATCAATCGATCTAGAGGACGGCCGTAGCCATTGAATCCTTCCATCGCCACCGCTACAGGCAGCTCCAACTTCTCGCGGTGGTGCTCCACGCGCTGGAAGAAGTGGTCGAAGCCTTCTGTGGTATGAGGGATATCAAACTCCTCCAGAATCTGTCCGTCCGAATCCGCGATGCCCACACAGTGATTCCTGTACCCGATGTCGATGCCAACACAAAGGTGGGAGTCCATACATATGCCTCCTTGCAGTAGGGTTCGCTCATCCAGGCTGTCTCGTCTACTGCGCAGAGCCACACATTCGGCATCATCCCGGCAGACGCTCCTGGATGACACAGATGACGGGGGCGGCATTTCAGAGCCGAGCAGACCCTTCGGGCTGCGGACCCCAGGAGCCACACCCCCGTCAAGTAGACATTCTACTTGACAAAGGTATGCCCGTCACCTGTAAAATTCAATGGTAGACCCCATAGATGTTATCGAGGATCCTTCCTTTCTCTCTCTTTCTTGCCCGTTTGTACTTGAGTGCCAATTGTTTCGTTACCGCCTGTTTCTCCTTCATCGTTAGTGGCATCGCTGTCTCCTTGTCCAATGAACAACTGGCTTCGGAGACAATCGTAGCCTCACCTCCTGTTTCGAGTACATTTTTAGTAAGGCAATGCGGGAAATTGACAAGAACAGGAAAAAGTGTATACTTATTGATATTGGTAAGTTGGTGATATTGACTAACGTTAGGGGGGGAAGTGGCAAGCTTTAAAAACAGGGATGTATTGTCGATTCTGGATTTAAGCAGGAAAGACATTGAATGTATATTTGCCACTGCTGACAAACTTGAGTATCTTGTAACAAAGAGAAAGAGAAATACTATATTGAAAGACAAAATCTTGGGATCGCTTTTCTTTCAATCTAGTACAAGAACGCGTCTTAGCTTTGAGAGTGCAATGCAAAGGTTAGGAGGTACCGTAATAGGCTGGGCTGAAGCGAAGCAGTCTCGTGCTGGGGATAGTTATCAAGAAACATTAGCAGATACAGCTCGAGTAGTGCAAAGTTATGCAGATGTAATAGCGATGAGGCATCCGAATAACGGAGCACCAGAGGAATTTGCTAAATGGGCAGAAATTCCTGTCATTAATGGAGGAGATGGAACCAACGAGCATCCAACCCAAGCGTTGCTCGATCTCTATACCATCAAAAAGGACAAAGGACGGATAGACGGCCTAAAGGTACTTATGATCGGAGACATGGTTACAGAGCGAGTTTTGCACTCGTTGCCGTATGCCTTAGCGAAGTTCGAAGATACGAGTGTGTACTCCCTGGCACCTAAGGGATTGAGAATGCCGAAGGAATACAGGGATGAATTCAGGAAGCTAAACCTTCACTATGAAGAAGTCGAAAGTATGGAAGACGTCATAAAGGATGTTGATGTTATTTATTCTTGCACGGTGGTTCATAACAGGCATGACATCACTAAGGAACCTTATCGCGTTACGCTTAAAAAGTTAAAGTCTGCAAGGAGCGATGTCATAGTTCTAAATCCTTTGCCGCGACTTGATGAACTTGCGGAGGATGTCGATGATACTCCTTATCAGCGTTATTTTCATCAGCCGCTCAATGGGGTCATCATACGGATGGCTCTGTTCGCCTTAGTCTTGGGTGCGAAGGTCTAAGAATTACAATTGTTTGATCCGAGCTTTTGGGCTAAAAAGGCCATGCAAGAGGCGAGGCCAAGGTAGAAAGAGGTGGAGAGAGGTTTATAAGGAGTTGGAAGCTTACTGCACGATAATTCAATTTGAATAGTGTTGGTCTCTTTAAAAATTATAATCTGAATAAATTATATAATGAAAGCGCCTCGCCTGCTAGACTCCTAGAAGAGTTTAGTGGAAGAGGAATTCTTGGAAATGGCAAAAATGGTTAGGGGGTCTTTATGGTAGTCCTGGCTAGATGGAACGATTCGCTGAATGAGGGACGTGAGACCAGTGAATTCTGAATCCCGTAAAGAAGCTTCTGCCGACTTGAATATTAGAAATGGGAAGGTAGTGACAGAACATGGGGTGTTTGGTGCAAGCATTAGCGTCAAAAATGGCAAGATCTGGGCTATTGGGAAACGCTCTAGCCTTCCCAGAGCTAAGGATGAGCTTGATGCACACGGAAATTTTGTATTACCAGGCGTGATAGATACTCATGTGCACATTGAAGAAATGGGCTGTTCAGAAAGGGAAGACTTCAGCAGTGGGTCGAAGGCCGCCGCGAGTGGAGGGGTTACGACCTACCTAGAGATGCCTCACTCTATTCCCCCTGTTACAACCATAACGGCTTTTGAAAAAAAGCTTCAGCTCATGAAGGCTAATTCGTTTGTAGATTTTGGCTTATATGCAGGAGTCGGTTCAACTAATCTGGATGCAATAGATGATTTTGTGAAGCAGGGTGCGATAGCATTTAAGACTTTTATGATGGTTCCGGCATCTAGTGAGAAAGACGCACATGGCTTTAATGTGACTGACGATGGTTCTATGATTGAACTGTTTAAACAAGTTGGGAAAACAGGTCTAATCTTGAATATCCACGCAGAGAACGGTGAGATCATAAAATATTTGATCAAGAAGCTAAAAGAAGAAGGAGTAAAAGGACCTAGAGCGCATACATTATCGAGGCCTCCAATTGCTGAAGTCGAGGCTGTTTCAAGGGCAATCATGCTGGCAAGAGGCACGGGAGCTAGGATCCATATAGTACACATCAGTTCAGAAGAAGCTATAGAGCTGGTCAGACAGGCGAAATTTTCAGGCCAACAGGTAACCGCAGAGGTATGCCCGCATCATTTGTTGATGACTGCTGAGGATTTTAATCGAATTGGCATTTCAGGAAAGTATAATCCACCGTTACGCGCGACCAGTGATTTAGAAGCGTGTTGGAACGCCATTAATGATGGGACTATAAGTAACATTGTTTCTGATCATGCGCCAGAAGAAAAAGGGATTAATTCGGAAAATATTTTCGACATTGCTTCAGGAGCACCGGGTATCGAAACCCTATTGCCAGTTATGTTAACACAAGTGAATAACAAAAAAATAACACTGGAGAAACTAGTCGAGGTAACATCAGTGAACCCGGCAAAGCTCTATGGGATTTACCCCCGAAAGGGGGCAATACAAATTGGTTCTGATGCAGATTTTGTTATAGTGAACCTACAAAGGACTGGTGAGATTAGAGAAGAAAACCTTTATACAAAACAGAGAATGAGTCCATTCAATGGTTGGAGGATTAAAGGGATGCCGATCGCAACAATTGTTCGAGGTGAGATGGTAATGAACGAAGGTGAGATTGTTGGCGAGAAGGGATATGGGAGATTTATCTGCGGAGATGAAAAAGTTTAGGATGAGAAGACTGTGTGCAGACTGAACTTACAATTTCAATGACAAAGGAGAAAAATTGGCTAAAAGATCGAGAAGAATAGCAATTGTGTCACATTGCCTTTTGAACCAAAACTCGAAACCCCATCTTGATGCTCTTTACCCTGGAATTGTGAACCCTGTGTTTTATGTCCTGGAAAGAGAGCATTTTGGCATAGTTCAGATGCCCTGTCCAGAACTGGCATATGGAGGATTAAAGCGTTGGTGGCAGGTTATTGAGCAATATGACACTCCGATATATAGAGGACATTGTAAGGAGCTAGCCAGCAATGTTGTTGACCAAATCGAACAGTACCTAGTAAATAAAGACACAACTATAATCATTGGTATTGATGGAAGTCCTTCATGTGGTGTGCATTATACAGGGAGCAATTCGCAGTGGCAGGGTCGTCCAGATGTAGCTGATACTGAGTATCCAGTGGCAGAAGGTAAAGGGATATTCATGTTGGAGTTAGAAAAGGAGTTCAACGCTAGAGGGCTCAATATACCCAAAATGTTAGGCATAGGTCTTGATATTCCCGGGTTTGATCTTAAGAGTATCGAGGGAGTGCTTAATGAAGAACTTAAGACCGTAATGGGAAACATGGGCTTGATGGATTCGAAAAAGAGCTCACCTTAATTAAGGTCCTGGATTCAACTTCCAAGTGCAACTGTCAAGGGTGTCTTTGTGGAGAAGAATACTTCGTACGGGGTTCGGAATCCAAGTGTTTTCCTCGGCCGGTGATTGAGTCGGTCCGCCACATGCTCGATTTCTTCCCTGGCAACAGCCGTCAGCTCCTGGCCCTTGGGGAAGTACTGGCGAAGCAGCCCGTTCGTGTTCTCGTTTAACCCACGCTCCCATGACGAGTACGGATGGGCAAAGTAGATCTCTACTCCCAGCGTCTTGGCGATCTGCTCATGCTCGGCGAGTTCCTTCCCGTTGTCGTAGGTTAATGTGTGCACCCGGTTCTTGTGTAGGGTAAGGCCGGCTACAATGGCCGTACGCACCGCTGCGGCCGTCTTGCGAGCTACTCCCCCGATGACGGTGTACAACGACTTACGCTCAACCAAGGTCACTAACGCTCCTTTATGGTTCTTCCCGATCACCGTATCCCCCTCCCAGTCACCGGACGTTCGTCGATCGACACCCGGTTTCTGATCACGCCGCGACGGTCGTAGGCTCCGTAGCGCTTCCGCCTCTTCTTCTGACAGCGAAGATGGCGATACAGCTCCCCGCCAGCCCGCTTGTCGGCGTAGATGTACTGGTAGATGTACTCATGACTGATACGGATACCCTCTTCCGCCCTGAGCCTCCCCGATATCTGTTCCTGGCTCCAATCCCTCTGGATCAGCAGTTCCACCTTCGTCCAGATGGAGCCGCCAAAACGAGGACGAACCTTAGCCTTCCTGCGTTCCAATGCCAGGTGGTGTGCCTGTCTAGGTCGGTATCCTCTCATACCTCGATTACGACTTAATTCCCTGCTGATCGTGGATCTGTGACGACCAATCATCACAGCGATCTCGCTTTGGTTGTGATCGGCTTGCTTTAGCACGTAGATCTGATATCGTTCTTCTCGGGTGAGCTGCGTGTACGCTTTCATCAGTGCTCCTTTGATTTATTGGCCTGAGGGACACTGCCAATGCTACCGCAGCTCGCCTCTTAGACCAATCGCCAAAGTTGCACTTACGAGTTGAACTAGGTCATTCCCTGTGGTCTTGCCACAGGGACGAACTAGTACGATCCTGTTCGTATGAAGCAGGACGAAGTTTGGAAGGGATATCATTGTGCGTATCAGATACACTATCACATTGTTTTTCCCGTGAAATACAGAAAGGCTTTGCTTTCTGAGGAGATCACGCAGGCGATTAGGGACATAGCGATGGGTATCCAGGAGCGGTATGAGGTAGAGATTGAGCGAATTGGGTGTGACCGCGATCATATCCATCTATTGTGCGGTGCTCATCCCAAGTATGCACCTGGGCAGCTGGTACGGGTGTTCAAGAGTGTTACTGCCCGGGAGTTGTTCAACCAATTTCCTGGTCTGAAGGAAGGTCTGTGGGGAGGAGAATTCTGGACGGATGGGTACTACGTTGCTACAGTGGGTGAAAGAGGAAACTGGAAGGTTGTCGAGCGGTACATCAGGGAGCAAGGCAAGAAGCCAGAGGCGGTACAGCCACTGCTTTTGTAATTGCATACCCTGCGGTCTTGCCGCAGGGTTCTTGATGTGTGCTGGGCATGTTCGGCAGTCCGGGAGTGAAAGTCTCCTGCACAACCTGATGGAGGTGATCGGTCCACGCTGTACATATATCGGTCATATCCAGGGTTTGGGCGAAATCACCACTGGGGTCGCCTCCCCCATGTGACACAAGGTCGATCTCCACAAACCCAGGGCGCTTCTCATCCCAGTCACTGAACGTCCGAATCGGGATCTGGTGCTTCAACAACGTCCCTGGCTTGGTGTTCGATCTTGCTTTCAACTGGTATCGTTTCCTTACCGGAGCCAGTAGTCGATCGATCGTTGCCGGACTAATCTCAAGGAGCTTCTTCCTTACCTCCTCGTTGATCTCTAACTCATCCAGCCGTTCCAGTACTGGGACGATCTCAGAAAGGTACGGCCCCAATCGCTTCCCGCAGATACAGTCACAGATTACCCACACCTTACGCAAGGCAACAACGACCTCCTTGTCGTACTTCCTTGGCCTTCTCCTTTGTTTCCTCTTCCTCTTCGTTCGTCCTCGACCAAGGTGATATGAACCCCGCCGCTCTTTAGCCGACTCAATACCTTTGGCTTGACTCGATGCCGTAGCACCCGAGCAGCGTAGGAGCGGTTGTAGCCCGACAGTTCGATCACCGTGTCGAGTATCTTTCCCTTCTCCTTCTTTCTTGCCCGTTTGTACTCGAACGCCAATTGCTTCGTTACTGCCTGTTTCTCCTTCATCGTTAACCCCATCGATATCTCCTCGCTTAATTCATGCTTGCGTGAAGAGACACCATAGTCTCGCCTCCTGTTTCGAGTACATTTCTTACGTGAGGCAACGATACGGTTTGGAGTACCTTTCTAGTGAGGCAATGCGCGAGGTTGACAAAAGGAGCATATTGGAGTATACTGAAAAATAGAACTCAAGGAGGTAGCAAATGAAAAGATTTAGACTTATTTTGACGGCGGTGCTGGTTATGGCTATGGTCATGGGGTTGCTCGCTGTTAATAGCTTCTCACAAGAGGAGGAGAAGCCCTTAGTTGTTGCGATCGACGCATCATTTCCTCCTTATACAGAAGTTACTGCGACCGGCGAGTCTGCGGGGTTTGATGTAGATCTAATCAGGGCAATCGCAGAGGTCGAAGATCTTAATATAGAGCTTAAGCCGTTCCCCTGGGAGATATCAATTACCTCCCTGCAGAAGGGCTTGATTGATATACTTATGGGTGGAATATCGATAAAATGCGAGAGATTTAAAGTAATAGATTATAGTGCTCCCTACTTCGAAGCGTACCCAGTACTTGTGTCCAGGTCAGACGCTAAGATTACTGATGTCCTGCACACCGGGGCTGTAATAGGCGGGCTTGCAGGTTGTCACTCATATGAGTACGTCGTAGACACTTTGAGAGAAATAGGAGTAAATATAAAAACGAAAGAGTATGAAAGTACTTTACTAGCTATAGAAGACCTAAAAATCGGAAGAATAGACGGTGTCGCCGAAATTGATACCGTTGTGTCAGGCTACATAGCAGCAGGCCACGATATTATGATAGCGCTAAGATTTCTTACTCCAGACGCACTCAGGCAAATAGGGTTTGCTGTTACTAAAGGAGACCCTCATAATGTGGTATCAAAGATAAATGATGGATTAAAAAGGCTCTATGAATCAGGTGAGTATGCCAAAATACTACACAAATGGTTCCCTGGGAAGCTGGTTCCCGAAATTCCCCTACCAATAAGGATAATTTGTCCAGAAGAGTGATAAATAAAAGTCAGAGACTTTAGCAGAAGAGTCAGTGAAGAGCCGTGGAGATCATATCAATAAGATTGATCAATGACTGAGAACGGAGAGCCTTGCAGGCGGCGCGGGGAGAGCGTTGGTGACATTAACGAGATGTCGCGGAGCTAGGAGGCAGTTGCACAAACCCCTTTTTTTTCACGAAACAGAAGCTTTTACCGCAGAGGACACGGAGCACGCAGAGAGTGGAATGGAAATCTTAATGCTTCATCTCAGTGGTCTCTGCGGTAAAACAATTAAAATTAAGGTTTGATCTTGAAGGCGAGCTGTAAAAAAGCTTTACACAATTAGAGGTTGTGAGGGAGAGCAAAGAGTATGCAATACGACGCGTAGCAACATAATTCTTCTTAGGGCAAGATTTAGTCTTATCGCTTAGCTCTAGAAGTTTTTTTGTTGTCAAATGAGTAAAAGTTTTTTAGCTTTGTTATTCCCTTTAACTCGTAATGGAAGCTTTAATAGAAGCACTACCATATATTCTGAGGGGCGTACCAATAACCTTGGTTGTCCTTGGAGGCTCTATAAGTCTAGGGCTCATCTCTGGACTAGTAATGGCAATAGCAGAGGTTTATGGTTTTAGGTTTCTTTCTATGCCAGTGTACTTAATTGAAGCGACGTTGCGTGCCATTCCAGTTTTGGTCCTTTTATATCTTTTCTACTTTGGGCTACTAGGCTTCCCCCCTCTTCTTGTAGCAATCTTCGCGCTGGGGCTTCGATCTGGCGCCTACCAGTCTCAGATTTTTAGAGGAGCAATCGAATCGATTCAAGTTGGCCAAACAGTAGCTGCTCAATCACTAGGAATGGGTAGATTCAGAGTTATTTATTACATCGTCCTGCCCCAGGCAATAAGGCTTGCAATTGGTCCTTGGACAAATGAATATAATGTTGTAACGAAAGCTACATCGTATGCTTATCTTGTAGGAGCATTGGAATTATTAAGGCGGGCAAGATACGTTATTGCAGCTTCGCATGGGAACGCTGTCCTAATTTATAGCTTCTGCGCAATAATTTATTATATGATAGCACAGGGTGGATGTTCTATTCTTTATCGTATAGAAAGCAAGCTTCGAGTGCCCGGTTTTGAAGCAAGAGGTGGATGGCGTTAGAAAAAAGGGGGGAAATGTGCCCGCACTTAAGGTACGAGACTTATACAAGAGTTACGGAGATTTGGAGGTATTGAGTGGCATCTCTTTTGACCTGGAAAAGGGAGAAGTAAAAGCTGTGCTAGGCCCCTCGGGTACTGGGAAAAGTACATTGCTTCAATGCATTAACCGGTTAACTGTTCCAGATAGAGGTGAGGTGTGGCTCGATGGAGTGGAGGTGATAGATTCGAAAAGAGAGATCTACAAGATTCGCTCCTCAATTGGGATGGTCTTTCAGCACTTCAATCTCTTCTCTCACCTAAGAGTCTTGGATAACGTGTGTATTGGGCCAATAAGGGTTAAGAAGATGAGTAGGAAGGAGGCAGTGAAACTAGGCATGGAAAAGCTGAAACAGGTCAACTTGGAGGATAAGGCAAATGCCTATCCAGCTGAACTCTCGGGAGGGCAACAGCAGCGAGCCGCTATTGCTCGGGCTATGGCTATGAACCCCAAGCTGATGCTTTTTGATGAGCCTACATCTGCGTTAGATCCGGAATTGATCGGAGAAGTACTAGAAATCATAAAAAGCCTAGCAAAAAGTAGAATGACGATGCTTATTGTAACCCACGAAATAGGTTTTGCACGCTCTGCTTGCGATAAGATAATCTTTATGGAGCATGGTAAGATTCTAGAGGAAGGGTCACCAGACAAAATTCTTAACGATCCTGAATGCGCGCGTACAAAAGAATTTTTAAACAAAATCACTGAACTTTAGAGAGAGAAAATAGGAGTAAAGATGGCACATTTTTTCCAATTTGCATGGGATGCGTTACCTTCCCTGTTACAAGGTAGTGTTACAACTCTAATATTGACAGCAATATGCCTTACATCTGGATTTATTTTGGGTATTTTATTAGCCCTTGGTCGTGTTTATGGCAACAAGCTTATTTATATTGTAATTACTGGTTACATCAACATTATCCGAGGTACTCCTCTCCTTATACAATTACTTATTATTTATTACTCTCTTCCACACATCGGTATCATACTCCCTGCATTGCCCGCAGCGGCCCTTGCATTTGCGTTAAATACCTGTGCTTACCAGGCAGAATATATTAGAGGAGGTATCCAATCAGTTCAAGCTACTCAAGTGTTAGCTGCTCACGCTTTGGGAATGAGCTCCTATCAGACAAGTTTGTATATTGTATTACCTCAGGCTCTTAGAATGGCTATCCTGCCGTTATCAAATGAAGGAATCCTTATGTTAAAAACTACATCGCTGTCCTTCCTGGTAGGAGTACCGGAGCTATTAGCCACAGCGAGAAAAATTGCCTACCAAACCTTCCGGTATTTAGATGCTTTCATAATTTGTGCAGTAATTTATATAGTAATCGTATTTATTTTTGTGGGATTCCTTGGTTTTATACACAAAAGGCTAAGAATTCCTGGATTGCAGAAGGGCACCATAACGAGGTAAGGTGTTGTTAGTGTAGCTCATAAAGGCGGGTGGGTTAAGGGAGATCCTAAATCTAAGGGTGAAAAGGAGACTAGAGATTTAAGGAGGTAGATACGATGATTGCGATCAAAGCCGGACTTCTGATAGACGGCAGCGGAGAGGAGCAGACCAAGGATGCAGTTGTATTAGTAGAAGAAGGGAAGATCACCAAGGTCGGGCCCGCCTCAAGGGTTTCCATTCCACCTGAAGCGGAGATGCTGGATGCCACTGACAAGACAGTCATGCCTGGGATGTTCGATTGCCATTGCCACCCCTCGCTGACCACGATGCGCACTGAGGAAAGGCTATTTACGCCCAAGATTGTGGAGATTTTCCAGACGGCCGAGATGATGAAGCGCATACTTCATGCCGGATTTACCACCATTCGCGAGGCAGGGTTGCTGAACAACGTGGGCTTTCGGGAGGTTGTGGAGAAGGGCTTAATTGAGGGACCAAGGCTCGTCCTTGCCGGTGGCCTTAGCCAGACAGGAGGACACTTTAGCGAGTATTATCCCCGCGACGTCGAGCTGTCCTTCTCTGGGGTTGAGATATGCGACGGCGTGCCCGAGGTGCGAAAAGCAGTGCGGAAGGTCCTTCGTAAGGGATTTGACTTCATCAAGGTCTGCGCCACCGGTGGCGTCGCATCCGCATTTCCTACCGACGACTACCCAGAGTACACCGAATGGACTCCAGAGGAGCTGGAGGTGATTGTCTACGAGGCCTCGGCCCGCGGCAAAGCCGTCATGGCCCATGCCGAGGGGACTCAAGGAATCAAGAATGCCATCCGTGCTGGGGTATGGTCGGTAGAACACGGTGACTTCCTCGACGACGAGGCAACCCAGATGTTGCTCGACATGGGCAGTTACCTAGTCCCCACTCTAACAGTGGGGGAGGAATTGCTCGAACGGGGAAAGGAAATGGGTCTTACCCCCGTCTCCCTGGCAAAGGTAGAGAAAGATGTGGAGGCCAACATCGCCAGCTTCAAGAAAGCAGCGGCAGCCGGAGTCAAGATTGCTTGTGGCACTGACATCATGTATAAGTCAGACCACGGTGACAACGCCCGCGAGCTGGAGCTGATGGTCAGGCATGGCTTCACACCTATGCAAGCAATCGTGGCCGCCACAAAGATCTCGGCCGAGGCTTGTCGCATAGATGACAAGGTGGGCACCCTGAAGCCTGGTAAGCTTGCTGATTTGCTGGTCGTGGACGGCGACCCCCTGGATGACATCTCCATCCTGCGGGATAAGTCACGCATCATACTGGTGATGAAGGAGGGGACAGTGTATGTTAATAAGTTCAAGTAGAAATAGCGCCGGAGGAAAGTAAGGGGTATTCGCCTGGGGTTCCCATGAGAGGTTACCCAGAAAAAACAGTATGTTGGTTAAGGAGTTCGGTCACTACATCTTAGAGCACCCGGAGTTTGCGGATGGGATCCCCGATGATGCCCTTGTCGTGATGCAGGGAAAGTCATGGTGTGTGCTCTGCCAGCTTTGGGAGTAGCGTGGCCTTATTTTGAAGACGGGGTCTACCATTGAATTTGACAGGTGACGGGCATGCCCCTGTTGTGTAGACTATCTATCTAGCGGGGGTGTGGCTCGTGGGGTCCGCAGGCCTGTAACAGGGTACTGCTCGGCTCTGAAATGCCGCCCCCGTCTTCTGTTTCATCCAGTGTGTCTGTTGGAATGATGCGCATCCGTAAGGATGGTCGCTCTGCACAGTGACGAGAGAAACCGAGAGAAGAGCTTTTCTCCATTCTGTTAGTCAATGTACGGGTCTTCATTCTTAGTCTTTCTTCGTCTCAGTGGCTCGTTTCGCGATGAGACTCATGATGGAACAGTACAGCCCCCCTTTCGGTGGGACATGCGGTGGAATCCCTGCACACCTTGTCGCCGATTCATGCTAAGTTGGGAGAAGGTAAGCGAACCATCCGAACCCTGAAAGGGACTGCGATTGCCTGCCCGGCTGGCCGCGTGATTCTCTTAAGAGCACGAAGAGGGTCAGATATCAAGGAATGAAGAACTGTCTTTATCATCCAGGAAAATCTCCTGAGAGGCATCCCCGCGGCTGGTGATATGATACACCGTGCTTTTCAGTATTAAGTGTCAAGTGTAGGCTTGACCCCCTTGCCTTCCGGTGGCTTGAGGGCTAGGAAATAGGTATATGTCCCAGGAATTCACCTTTTTAAAAATGTGGCAATGAAAAATCTGACCCCGAAGACTTACGATGTGTTTGGCAAAACGGAGCATGAGCAAAGCTGAAAAGCCAGTATGATGGATTTTGTGTACCCTGTGGGGTGTAAGCGCAATTGGTTGACTTTTTCTGCGGAAGGCCTTATTCTGAACTTAAGGAGGTGTATGGGATGAAACGGATTCAGATAGGAGCAGTGAAGTGTATAGCTACATTGGTTCTCTCGTTCGTTCTATTGATTGGCCTAGGTGGCTATGCACAGGAAGAGGAAGCAGTAACTGAAAGTACACTTGTGGAAGTGGTGACCGTTGTTGAGGAAATGATCGGCCACATCGATTGGGAAGAAGGGTATATCTATGCCGTTGGGGACGGCGTACCTCCAACGGACGCTGTAAGTCCAGCGCAAGCTCGGGTTAGAGCAAAGAGGGCAGCCATAGATACTGCATACGCTAGACTCCTCGAGATGGCTGAGGCGGTGAGGGTGGATGCAGAGTCGACCACAGTCAACTATATCAGTGAAAGCTATGTAGTGAGTACGAGGGTCTCCGGGCTCATTCAAAACGCCGAGATTGTTACGCTTCGGCACTTTGAAGATGGGAGCTATCAAATCAAGATGCGTATGCCCATAAAGGGAAGGGAAGGCCTTGCTAGTGCGGTCTTGCCAATGCAGATGGAAAAAGCAATAAGGATTGGGATTGCGTACGAAATCAGCATAGAGAAAGAAGAGGTACTTCCGGAAGGCGAGCCAGGAGAGGCATATACAGGGCTCATCGTAGACGCCAGAGGGCTTGAGGTGCAGCCTGCAATGTATCCAAGGCTGATCACAATGGCTGGTGAAGTTATCTATGACCTAATGAGCGCCAATCCGAACGCTGTTATTGAAGAGGGCCTTGTGGAGTACTCCTCAGACATGGAAGTTGCGGGGAATTCTCCTCGAGTCGGTGGTAATCCCTTAATTGTAGAGGCCATCTCCATAAGTGGCGAATATAACGCAGATATAGTGCTCACCGAGGAAGATGCAGAAAAGACACTTAGCGTGAACTCGATCAACAATTTCTTTGGTGAAGCCAAGGTTATAGTCGTCGTCGAATAACGAAGAACGGCGTAGTGGAAGGAGGTGTCCAACCGTGAAAAAATTATGGCCGTTTTTGCTGATATGTCTGCTTGCAACTGCAATTGCCAATGTTGCCTTCTCGCAAGAGGATGAGCTCGCGAGGGCAATCAATGAGCTTGCAGAGCGGTTGGCCTTTGCAAATGTAGGGTATGTTAGGTCCATATCCGCCGACACGGTTTACATTGATCTAGGGCAAGACTCAGGTATCTGTGAAGGAATGAGGTTTGAGGTGGTCCGCCTCGGAGAACCGATTGTATCTGAAGGGGAGATCATCGGATATCAGGAAGAAATCATCGGAGAAATCGAGATAACTCGAGTAAGAGAACAAATGTCGCCTGCCAGCATAACTAAAAAAACGAAGGAAATAGCTGAAGGCGACAAGGTCTATCAGTTAACGAAGCAAATCGAGCGGATCGCGATCACAGAGTTCCCTTATGGGGAAAGGTTCAACAATCTGAGTAAGGACATCGAGGATCGACTTTATACGGCGATGATTCAACGGGGTATGCAGATTGTCGAACGGGAAAGGTTGACCGAGATTCTCGCAGAGCAAGCAATAGAGTGGACAGGCCTGTTCGACCTCACCTCAGCGGCGGAACTTGGGAAGTTGTTGGGGGTGGAAGGGGTCCTGATCGGTAGCATAACTGATCAAGGAGAAACCCTTGCTATCAGGGCTCGTCTGGTAGATGTTGAGACGGCCCAGGCTATAACGGCCGCAGCAAGTAGCATCAATAAAGCCCCTACGATTGTAGCGGCGCTTAGTTCGGGAATTAGAAGCAAACCTTCTGTTGTTTGGTCTGAGCCCCCACCAGAGCCATTACCGGAAGGCCGTTTCGTGTTCTTAGATGAATTCCACGTAAAACCGGATGAAAGATGGGACATAACCAACGGGAAGTGGACAGTAATAAATGGCCGCTTCACCGCCCTGGAGAGGGGAACAAGCAAATGGTATCACGCGACGGTGGACGTCGGTAATTTGCGGAATTACACGATTGAAGTAGATGTATACCTCGGGGTATGCTGCGGCTACGATAATTGGTACGGTCACAAGTGTAACCGGAACTGCTACGCCTGTATCACTGCAAGAGAATTCTTATCGGGGAATGATCGACGTGGTGTCTATTTTGAGCTGAGGGGAGTAAACCGCAAGCTGAACCAAACCAATCTGTACACAAGTAGCTACGGTGTGGACATAAAGGGAGCCGCGGCAGACAGCCCCATTCATGTAAAGGTAGAGGTTAAGGGGGCGCTCTACATCGCATATGTAAATGGCGAGAGAATCTCAGAATTTTTCGATCCCATGCACCAAGAAGAAGGAGCGGCAGAAGTTGGGTTAGGAATTTACTATGAGGAGAATAGGGAGCCCTCTGACAGGACTACCTTCATCAACTTCCGGATCGAAGAGATTCCTTGAGTTGTAAGCTACGGGAAAGACTATTGAAGGAGGTGTAATTCATGCGAAGGGTCCCGTTATTTCTCGTGATCTGTGCGCTTGTTGTTACTGGTGCTGTTGCCTTATCACAGGAGGACAAGCTCACAAAAGCAGTCAATGAGCTAGCAAACCAGCTGGCTTTTGCTAATGAAGGATATATCAGGTCCGTATCCGGTGACACGGTTTACATCGATCTAGGGCAAGACTCGGGTATTTGTGTAGGAATGAGGTTTGAAGTGGTCCGCCTCGGAGAACCGATTGTATCCGAAGGGGTGATCATCGGACATCAGGAAGAAATCATCGGAGAAATCGAGATAACTCGAGTTAGAGCGCAAATGTCAATTGCTAGCATCATCAACAAGTCAAAGGGAATAGTTGAAGGCGACAAGGTCTACCAATTAACGAAACAAATCAGTCGGATCGCGATCACGGAGTTCCCCTACGGAGAAAGATTTAACGATCTGAGCCAAGACATTGAAGATCGACTTTACACCGCGATGATCCAACGGGGCATGCAGATTGTCGAACGAGAAAGGTTGGCCGAGATTCTCGCGGAGCAAGCGATGGAGTGGACGGGCTTGTTCGACCTCTCCTCAGCGGCGGAGCTTGGGAAGTTGTTGGGGGTGGAAGGGGTCCTGATCGGTAGCATAACTGATCAAGGAGAAACCCTTGCCATAAGGGCTCGACTGGTAGATGTTGAGACGGCCCAATCCATAACGGCCGCTGCAAGTAGTATCAACAAAACCCCTTCCATCACAGAAGCGCTCAGTTCAGGGGTCAGAAGAAAGCCTCTAGTCACTCAAAGAGGAGAGGAAGAAGTGGGAGAACTGAAGATGCCCGAAGGGCAACTTGTGTTCTTTGACGACTTCAATACAAAGCCTAGCGATGAATGGGACTTATCCCATGGAACATGGACGGTAACAAATGGTCGTTTTACTGCCTTAGAAACAAAGTCTGCTCAGACATACTATTCGGTCATCGACGTAGGGAAATTGGAAAGTTATCGGATTGAGGTGGACGTATATCTAGGAAGCGGGCGGCCGTATGCTGGTATCTACGCAAGGAAAATAGGCGACACCAGTGAAGGAATTGAGCTATGGTTACTAGGACGAAGTTCAACTTCTCGTGAAACGGAGAGCTGTATGTGGCAGCTTAAGACTTCCCAAGAGACGCAGCAAATAACCGCGGTCTTTAGTAGGGTCAAGAGCCCTATTCATCTGACAGTCGAGGTTCTAGGAAGCTTGTACATCGCTTATGTAAACGGGACCGAAGTTTCAAGGCTGTTCGATCCTATACATCAGGAGGTATTAGCTGAAAAAAGTAGACTGGGACTAGCAATATATTACAAGGGTGGTTCCCCATCCTCCGAAGGAAGGACGACTTTCGATAACTTCCGAATAGAGGAAATCCCCTGAGGCGTAGGGCATGAGCGCTCATTTAGAAGAGAAAAGCTCGGCTCCTGTTGATGTTTACCCCAGAGTGTTGTTGTGTATTTGGATTTTTACAGTTGCTTTTGTCACCGTATGTTGCCCGGTTCTTGGAACAAATGAGGTGCTGCCAAGTCCTTTTCTCGAATTGGTCAGTATTACAAACGTTCAGGATTCCGGCCTAAACCTCGGCATCCATTTGTCGTTGGATCGCGATCGAGAGGATACGCTTTTCCTTTCCGATGCGGAACAAAAAAGAATCCTCTGCCAAGCAGGGCGTGATTATCCGCGGGCCTTTGAGTTGAAAACCCAGCAGCATATACGCCCCTATGGACTGGTCCTCAGTGATGATGGGAGTCTTTACATTGCAAACCCCGATTTGCATGAGGTCTTAGTTTTCAGCCCGGATGGGGAGCTAGAAAGAGTTATAGGAGGCTTCGAGAGCAAGATAGAACATCCCATAGATTTGGACGTCATGGAGAATGGATTGGTCTATGTACTAGACGATGTTCAAAAGGCCGTGCTCATCTTTGACGCTGAGGGAGCATTTAAGAGAGTAGTACAGCTACCCCTCGAAGTGAATCCGCCGGTCTCCTTTTCGGTAACCGATGAGGAGCTCTTTGTACTATTTGCAGGAGTTTCCCAAATCTTGAAAGTAGCTGAAAACGGAACTGCCCATTGGTTTGGAGAAGAAGGATATGAGATCGGGCAACTGAAATCTCCGAATGATCTTGTAGTGATTGAGGGCTCCTTATACGTAATTGACCGAATAAACAATGCCATCCAAATTTACGACTTGGATGGCCATTTCATCAGGGAGTACATTTTGTATAAGGATCTGCTTCACGCTCCCATAGCGATGTGCATTCACGGTGATACGCTTTACGTTGTCAACGCAATAGATCAGATTCTCGAGTTTAGAATGCGCTATGCCCATACTGGAATCGAGCACGCAGTATTGGGCGAGGAGTACTGTGCACTGGGCTATTACGATTGTGCCGCTGACGAGTTCAAAAAAGCTCTCTCCCTTGGATACGACCCTGCGGAGGTACACTTCTTCCTTGGGCTTTGCTATTACATGCTCAACTCCTATGCGGAAGCGACGGGACAGTTCCAGTTAGCTAGGAACAAGGATCCCGATGATATAGAAACGATCTTCCAATTGGCCAATTCCCTCTATAGAGGTGGTGAATACGCAGAGGCTACCAAAATGTACGAGACAGTCCTTATATATGAACCAAGTCATGTACAAGCTACTTATAACCTAGGGGAGATATATCTCAAACTTGGTAATCTGGAACAAGCGGAGAGCCACTTTAATAGGGCCTTAGAGCTCGCCCCGGATTCCACAGATGCATTACTGGGGCTTGGTAGGGTTTACATGAGGAGAGGAGCGTTTCCCGAAGCGTTGCGGACGTTCGAGGAGGTGTTGAATAAGGTTCCTCGGGATGGCCGTGCCCTCTACTACATAGGACTCATTCACTTTGGGCAGGGCCGCTTTGAAGACGCGGCTAAGGCCTTTGAAGAGTCTGCAAGGAAGGGACCTTTCTTCATCGATTCGCTCTATCGTTTAGGACTTTCCTACCTCTCACTAGGGCAGGAAGAGGAAGCCGCCGCTTGGTTTCAGAAGGTGCTCGATGTGGTACCATCGCATGAAGGAGCTCGTAAGATGCTCAAGCAAATAGAGAACTCCAACTAGGAAAGGAGGGGTTATGCGAAGTCCTAGGCTAGTAGGTTTTGCTGCAGTTTTGGTTGTTTTTCTTGTTGCTGCCCCATTTCTTTTTGCAAACGAAATGGAAACGGAGACGTTAGAGGTTATCGGCGAAGCCATAATATATAACCAAGATATCGTGGCAGCAAAGGAGGCAGCATTAGAGGACGCTTTTAGGATTGCAGTGAGGAAGTCCGTAGGAGCGTGGGTGACTGCGGAGAGCTTCACTAGAAACTTCGTCTCTATCGAAGATTCAATCTTTACCAAAACCAGGGGCTACATAAAGACATACGAAACGCTCGATGTTACCGTGACTGAGATAATGGTAACTGTTTTAGCCAAGGTTACGGTGAGCGTGAGCCCCCTTCAGGCTGATCTTCAATCATTGCTGGGCGCTATGGACAACCCTCGGTTCATCCTTCTTTCAGAAGATCCCTTCGTGAAAGGGACACTTGAGAAGGAACTGAAGGGAAGAGGGTTTTCAGTAGTCTTTTGCCCACAAGAAGAATGGCCAGAAGAGATCACACTGGAAACGATTGCCGAGATATACGAAAACTACTTTGCAGAGGTACTTGTACTTGTAGAAGTGGACGTAGAAAGCTGTACAAAGACGGGAAACATGTGGGGGTATGTTATTACATTATCAGCAGAATCGTTCTGGCTCGATACGGCGGAAAGGCTCGTGGAGAGTTCTGCTCCTGCAAATGGGGCTGGGGTAAACCAAGAAATGGCTTTCAAACAAGCCATTAACCAAGCTTCTCCAACGTTAACCGACTCATTTGTAGAAAAAATTACCGAGGCATGGAGCGATTTCCTACTAAACGGCCGACTTATTGAGATCTCAATCGCCAATGTTTCCTACGAAGACTTAATAAAACTCAGGCGCCACTTAGATGGGATTTATGGCGTCAGAAATGTCATCCAACGTAAATTTGAAGAGGGAGAGGCTTTACTGGAGGTATATTTCACTGGTTCCTCTCAGACTCTAGCCGACCTCATTTTTACAACCAATTTTCGCGACATGGTGGTACTGATTACAGCCGTCGTGCGGGGAACGATAAACCTGACGGTGATACCAAGATAGAAGGGAACAAAAGTCTCAGCTCTTCATTCTTGGTCTTTCTTCGCCTCAGTGGCTCGTTTCGCGATGAGACTTATGGTGGAACAGTACCCCCTCGGTGGGACTTGCGGTGGAACTCCTGCC
>Ga0315543_1001970_pt1 | contig 20972 bp, 17 predicted proteins | sample SalMarSW160210MG_2_FD_203098 | JGI IMG/M metagenome (GOLD analysis project Ga0315543, IMG submission 203098) | Salt marsh sediment microbial communities from the Plum Island Ecosystem LTER, Massachusetts, United States - Salt Marsh Sediment SW1601-210 ...
CAAAATCTTTGCTTATTTTTGAAGATTTTGTATCAGTTTTTGAACATTTCTATATAGTTTTCGAACGTTTCTATATGGTTTTTGAATATTTCTATACTGTTTTTGAACGTTTTCGAATATTTTCGAACGTTTGCTTGTAAAACAGCGCCGTTGACCCCTTTCAGGCTGTTTTACGATTTGAACTACCCCCTACCTTATACCCCATCCCCTAACTATTGTCCAAACCTCCTATTTTAGCATCTCTTTCAATCGCTCAAATTCCCCTTTTTTCATATGGTAACTATGCCCCTCATCGGGAAATTCGCCGCTTTCTACCTCTTTTGCGTACCTTTTGAATGCCCCGATTGTCGCCTCAGCCAAATTGCCGTAACTCTTTGCAAACTTAGGACTTGGCCCCTGCCCCAGCCCCAAAATATCAGGCGCAATCAGTATCTGCCCATCACAGCCGCTCCCCGACCCGCAGCCAATCACTGGCACTTCAGAGCGTTTTGTAATAATCTCCGCCACCTCCGCAGCCGCCCCCTCGATTAACAACGAGCTGGCGCCGGCGTTAGCCATTTGCTCAGCAAGACTTACCAGTTCCGCAGCCAACTCAGCAGTAGTGGCCTCCGCCTTGAATTTCCCGATTTTACTTATACTCTGTGGCCTTATCCCGATATGCGACATAACAGCCATACCAGCATCGCTAACTGCTTTGATTACATCGAGATACGCACTGCTGACCTCGATTTTTATCATTTGTGCCCCCGCCTCAGCAACGAACCTGCCGGCGTTCCTTACCGCCTCTCCTATACCAACCTGATAGGACAGAAACGGCATATCAGCCACCAGATATACATTCGGCGCCCCTCGCCGCACCGCTGCCGTTATGGCAACCATAAAATCCATTGTCGCCGGCAGCGTCGAGTCGAAACCAAGTACAGCCTGAGCCGCTGAATCGCCCACCAATATCATCTGCACATCGGTTTGAGAGACTAATTTGGCCGTGGTGTAGTCGTAGCAGCTGACCGCTGTAGTCTTTCGATTTTGCCGCTTGGCTGCTAACAGGTCCGCAATCGTGATTTTGGCATCCATATTAATCTTTCTAAAAAACCAAAGAAATAACAGCTCCTTAGTTAAAATATGAGAACATAATTGGTTTAGCAAGCGTAAAATAACCAGCTTTTTGGGGCTAAATTCAGCTATTTTCAAAAAAACAGTAAAAAATCGAGATTTTCGCAACTAAAGGCTTGATTCTTGGTAAAAAAAGCGCGGTTTCCCCCAAATTTCCCTAAAGAATTCTCTGTTGTTTATTCGATGAGATAGGTAAAGGGGAAATAAAATAAGATAGCTGGAGTTTAGGGTCATTATCCTATTGCTTTTCATCACCCTCCTCCGAAGCCAGATTCTGTTGTTATGGAATCTGGCTTTTTTTACCCTTTTATTCGCCGCCGGTCAAAACAGGTAATGGACCTGGCCATCCCTTACAGGATTGCAGGATGCCATCGGCGTTAAGTTGGGGGAACAGGGCTAACAGAGTATATTGTAGCCATGCCTCCCTCGGCCTCAAAAGCCGGCTCAGGACGGCCGGGGCCGTGTCAATAAGACTGCGCAAAAAAAATGCGCCCCGCGGTTCTGAAGAACCGCGTTGGCGCATAATTTACTACTTAGCTATGAATTAACGTCTCCTGCGACGCAGAAGAGCCAATCCACCCAAACCTAACAATGCTACTGTTGCCGGCTCAGGAACACCGATTGCGAAGCCGTTAATAGGCATGTGGTGGCTGCCCGTCCAGTCAGTCAAGTCGGACCACCCGTAGATCGTGGCCTGACCGTTTTCGTCGAGGGTCACTTCAAAGCTGGCCGAATAGGTCATGGCAGTAACACCATCGAACTCAGACTGATCAGGAGGGATACCATTTTCGAGAGATCTGCCGAGAAGCAGGTCTTGCAGGGCTGCAGGCATATAGCCGGGGGCGTAGCCGTTCGGGTCGACTAGATAGTCGGCGAGCCATTCCGCTGGGTTCGTCAGACTCCAAGCTGCCCATCTGCTATTTGGGAGCTCACCTGCATATTGGAAGGCCGTATCGTAGGTCCAGAAAGTGTACTCACGCGTCTCATAGGCGCAAGCCGGGCCGAAGTTGAACCAGAACTCCATGTAGTCATACCCCAAGCCGCCGAGCTCAGAATATGGAAGATAGGCGAGGTCATCGTGCACCTTGCCAAGACTCATATCAGATCCGTCATAACGCTTGCGCGACCCACCAAACTGACCGCCGCCGGTGGTACCTCCCTTGAAAGCGCTAATCTTCACCATCGGCTTACTGTTGTACGCGCACTCGCTCGGGTTGTAGCCGAAATTCTTGACAACCGGACCATATGAACCCCAATAGTTGGGCATCTCCCAGCTCGTCCAATCGGTTTGCGTATCTGCCGCCTCAAAAGCGTCGATGTCAACCTTCAGGATAACGTTTTCCGGATACGTCATCTGGGCCGACGCTGGCACAGCCAACATAACCATAGCCAGTACAAAGGCAGAAAATATTAACTTTTTACACATAATTTACTCCTCCTTCTTCTTTTCAAAAATTACCCTTCCTTTTTGGCTACACACCAAAAATTCAGCTTATCGTGATTGTTGACACGCATCCATACACCGTGCCGGGTGTGGATTCGCCTGGTACCACACCAGACGACCGTCACCATATACATATGCTTGTCTCACACGATTTTTACAAATTGAGTCTGTCCTCCTCCTTCTTACGGAAGACCTGTTAAAACCAGGAAATTAATCTCATTTTCCAATTATGATTTTACCAAATTACCTATTTTCTCGTCAAGAGAAATGTTGTCAAATTTCAAAAAAAAATTGATTGGGGCACCTGACACACATAACTTCTTTTACCACAAGCTCTTATAAACACTAAAAAACACGCTGGAGACAAAATTTTCCAAAAAAATGCCCATTGCAGCCGCCACTTCCCAAATGTTTCCACCTAAGGGCTGCGCAAGAGCAAAAAAGCCACTTTGTCATAATTACTCAATATTACTCAATACCTCGCTTCGGATTCAGGCCCAGCCTTGCAAAAAAACAGGTTTTAGGTATATTGTTTTTTGACAAAGTAGGAAAAAATAACAAAATTTACACAACAGCAGCTTGGTTTTGCGCATCTTATAAATAGCGAAACGTCCGAGCCGGGATAAAAGAAAGGATAATAATATGGCTGACACTGATGCTGTAAAGCAGGCGAAAAAGTTTTATGAAGATGTTCCTATGGAGAGGCGGGGTTTTTTCCTTAAGGGAGCGAGCTCTTTAGATTGGGGAATGAAGAACCGGTTGTCGCGGATATTCAGTCCCGACACAGGCCGAACGGTAATGCTGGCAATCGACCATGGGTACTTCCAGGGGCCTACCACCGGGCTGGAGCGAATAGACCTGAATATTGTGCCGCTGATGCCTTATGCTGATGCTGTAATGCTGACTCGCGGAATTCTGCGAACTACGGTGCCGCCCTGGCTGACCAAACCAATTGTGATGCGATGCAGCGGAGGGCCCAGCATACTCAAGGAACTCTCGGACGAACATTTGGCCGTTGACATCGAGGACGCAGTTCGAATGAACGTCGCTGCGGTTACGCTGCAGGTGTTCATCGGCGGCCAGTTCGAAAGCCGCTCTGTTCATAATATGACCCGTCTGGTAGATATGGGAATCCGTTTTGGTATTCCCACTATGGCAGTAACAGCGGTGGGCAAAGATATGGTACGCGATGCCAAGTATTTCCGCCTGGCCTGCCGTATGTGCGCCGAGCTTGGCGCCCAGTTCATAAAGACCTACTATGTAGAGGAAGGATTCGAGACGGTTACCGCTTCGTGCCCGGTGCCGATTGTTATGGCCGGCGGCAAAAAAATCCCTGAACTGGACGCCCTGACGATGGCCTACAACGCCATCCAGCAGGGCGCTGCAGGCGTTGATATGGGAAGAAACATATTCCAAAGCGATGCCCCCAAGGCAATGATGCAGGTGGTCCGCAAGGTTGTGCACGAAAACTTAAAACCGAAAGAAGCTTTGAAATTATACGAAACCCTCAAAGCCGAGGAACAAAAAGCCAAATAATGAACGAAAAATCACTCCCACTGAAAGACAAAGTCGCACTGATAACCGGTGCCGCCGGTGCCATCGGCTATGCTGTGGCGCAGGCACTACTGGAAAATGGCTGCCGCGTAGCAGTAAGCGACCTGCCCGGTCAAAGACTCGACGATTTTACAGCAGATTTGAAAAAACAAGCACCTGAGAGGGTAATCGGCATTGGGCTCGATGTTACCGACAAAAAATCTATAACAAAGGGTTTTCAATCAGTCATAGACACCTGGGGCAGAATCAACATCGTAGTTCTAAATGCCGGCATCGCACTGGTCTCAACTTTGATAGAAATGGATATCGAAGAGTTCCGCAGACTGGAAAAGGTAAACGTGGAAGGCACGCTCCTGACACTTGCCGAAGCTGGCCGTCGATTTATTAAACAGGCAGCAGGAGGGGACATCATCATTATGTCCACCAAGAACGTTCCATCTCCAAGCGCCGGCTTCGGAGCCTACAGCACAACCAAAGCCGCCTGCCATCAATTGGGACGCATTGCCAGTCTTGAATTTGCCCAGTATGATGTTCGCGTGAATATGGTTGCGCCTGACGCAGTATTCTCGGAAGGTAAATACAAATCAGGGCTGTGGGAGACCATCGGAGCCGAACGAATGAAGGCCAGAGGAATGGATGAAAAGCAGCTACGGGAGTATTATCACAACCGAAACCTGCTTAAGACGAGCGTCACAGGCAGGGATGTGGCAAATGCGGTGCTGTTCTTTGCCACGCGTCAGACACCAACAACCGGTGCGACAATTCCTGTGGATGGCGGCCTGCCGGATGCTACACCACGATAAATTTGTCTCTGCTTCCCAAAAGCATAACGGCTGCGAGGTAGAGTAGCCGTTACCACGCAGAGCAGCAAAAGGATTATTCCTCCACTTCCGGACAGGACATAATATAGTCAAGAACATCGCTTAAACCGGCTGTTGCGACAGCGACGGTGCAGTCAGCAGCGCCATAATAGAGACTAAGCTGATTGGTTTCTTTGTAAACAATGGCTCCGGAAGGGAATATGACGTCACCGACATCACCAACCCGCTCATAAAACTCCCGTGGCCCTAAAACCCATTCATCGCTTCTCCGCAGAACCCTCCACGGCTCTTCCAAATCCAAAAGAGCCAGTCCGACACGGTATATTGCACCTGCTGAGGTAACACGTACGCCGTGATAGAATATCAGCCAGCCTTGTTGTGTTTCTATGGGCTGGCAAGCCAAGCCGACCCTATGACAATCCCAGTAAGCCGACCGTGTTGGAATCAGCAGTCTATGGTCGCCCCAGTGCTTCAAGTCTGGAGAAAAACTAATCCACATATGTGCTTCACCGCGGACAATCGGCCTATGAATTAATGCAAATCGTCCTTTGATTCTGTGAGGAAGCAAACAGGCGTCTTTATCTTCCGGGGGCAAAAGGGCACCAAGACGGGCAAAGGTTCTGAAATTTTTGGTAATCGCCAGCGAAACCACAGGCCCGCCCTCGCTAAAAGAGGTATATGTAATGCCAAACTGCTTCTGCTCTTCGAGCCAAACAATACGAGGGTCCTCCAGTCCCCACTTTTCCTCCCGCGAACTTTGGTCGGCCTCCATAGTTGGTGCAGGGTCAATTTCCCAGTTCGTTAATCCATCGGCGCTGCGTGCCACCGTAAAATGTGAGAAGCCGCGCATATCCTCAACGCGAACCAACAGCAGTATCTCTGTATTTAACTTAACTGCTGCGGGATTAAAGACTGCATTTGTCGGATAAGGCCAGTTTCCCGGCGTTAATATCGGATTGCCTTTATACCTTTTGAAAAGTTCGTGCGCCTTTTTTTGCCGTAAAAACTCGACCATAGTTTTAGCCCCAAAATATCAAGGGACATTGTGAAATTGTCTCTTACGTCACCTAATTTTAATCGGCAAGATGAGCAATTTACCGTAAATCAAAGTTCGAATTTTAATTACTGCTATACAAAAATTTATCGGCTCACCGGCTAAATCCGAGCAATTGCGGCAGCAGGTACCGGCTCCGACAAGTCCGGATGAACCTAAGCTGTAAGACTGCATAGGCCCGGCACAATAGCAAACTCAGAGCTACCAGTCAAGTCCAAACGCAACTGACCATAAAGTCTCTCTAATTCAACCTTCAAAAAAAGCTTGCCAAGCCCTTTTCTATCGGTATGGTATTTCCCGAGATACCATCGGATGATATAGCTGCGGTGTATCTTGGATGAATCTCGGTTTTTATATGTAGGAGTGTGGTATTAAAGTGATAGCGCATTTTGAAAAAGTGGGGAACTGGCTTTTCACCCGAAGAAGTTATCTTCCAATCATCTGCTTCGGGGTTATTCTGCTTGCTTTGCGAAACTATAAGCCTTACGCCAGCCACACGCTCGACCAACTCTGGGAGGTGTTGTGCCTGGCTATATCGCTGTCGGGTCTGGCCATTCGTATCGCAACGGTTGGGCATGCACCGAAAGGAACATCCGGGCGCAATAGCAAAAAGCAAAAAGCCGAGGTCCTTAATACTACCGGTATGTATTCTGTGGTCAGACATCCTATTTATCTTGGTAATCTCCTGGTATGGCTTGGGGTCTCGTTGTTTCCATGTCTCTGGTGGCTGAGTGTTATTTTGCTGCTGGCTTTCTGGCTTTACTATGAGCGAATTATTTTCGCCGAGGAACAGTTCTTGCAGCGCAGGTTTGGCAGCGAGTTTACCGACTGGGCCGAAAAAACCCCTGCTTTCATTCCAAAGTTCAGTTCTTGGAAACGTCCGGCTTTACCCTTTTCCATCCGAACCGTTCTCAAACGCGAGCACTCCACACTCTTACTCATCGTTGTTTATTTTGTTTCGATGGAGGAGACCGCCTCGCTTCTTACCACCAGTTCGCTGGAATTGGACCCAATGTGGCTGGTGCTGTTCACTATTGCACTGGTACAATATGTGTTCTTCAGAATGCTTAGAAAGCATACTAAGTTACTGAACGTCTCCGGACGATAAAACCAGCAGCCATCAACCAAAATCCAGGAGTTATTGACTCCCAATATCATTTCTGCTAACCTGCCCAGTCTTTAGGAGAACAGTTAAATGAAAATCGACCGTTTAATTCTCGGCGCGTATCAAACAAACTGCTATATCCTGCGCGAAAATGAAGCAGCCAAAGACTGCCTGATTATTGATACAGGTCTTGAGGCCGGTGAGCTTGTCAATTTTCTCCAACGGCATAAACTAAATCCGGTTGCTGTGGTTCTCACTCACGGCCACGCAGACCATATTATCGGCTTGGCCGCATTGCGAAGCCGGTTCCCCGACATAAAGGTCTATATCCATAAGCTCGATGCCGAAATGCTCACGGAAACAAATAGTAATATGCTCGCCTTCATGAAGCAACCGTTCAGCGTCGAATCCGCTGATTTTCTTATCGAAGAGTCAAATGCAATCGAAGAGGCTGGTATAAATCTGGACGTCCTTCATACCCCCGGCCACACGCCGGGTGGTATTTGCCTGTATTCGAAAGCCGACGGCATTGTTTTTGTAGGTGATACTTTGTTTGCCGATTCGGTTGGCCGAACGGATATGCCGGGCGGCAGCGCGACACAATTGATAAAAAGCATAAAGGAAAAACTCTGTCTCCTGCCTGATGAGACTGTCGTTTATCCCGGCCACGGCCCAATAACAACCATCGCACAGGAAAAAACAAATAATCCATTTCTGAAATAAGCTTTTCTCTGCGTAAGGTTCAAAAAATCATAGCCGGACATTTGTGATACAAGGTGGATGCGTATTTGCTTTTCCCTCAATTATGGGCTGCCCACCTCCAGTAGTTGCCCCTCCCATTGCTCAGCAATTATTAAAAGTTGTTGTTGAGGTATTCCGGCTTGCCGTCGTCGCTATCGTAACGTGTCGAATCTTGCTCCTCCGCGTCGATTCTAATTCGCTCGATACGCTCAGCTTGTTTGCTGATACTGTCAACGGTAATCAGAATTGCGTTCATTTTCACATCGCCGGTCGCTATTTCAAAAGGCACCGGCATCTGGGTTCTAAAAGCCTTTAAGACGCTTTCAGCCCCTCGCCCGAGAACCGAATCATGACCACCCGTCATACCGATATCCGTAATATAAGCGGTGCCTTTAGGTAGAATTTTTTCGTCTGCGGTTACAACATGCGTGTGAGTGCCGAAAACACAACTCACCCTGCCGTCGAGATGATAGCCCATCGCAATCTTTTCACTTGTGGCTTCGGCGTGGAAGTCAACGATTATGATATCGGCTTGTTGCTGAAGTTGAGGCAGGATTCTATCAGCAGCATTATAAGGGCAGTCAGCCGGCTTCATAAACAGGCGACCTATCAGAGAGACGACCCCTACGGTCGGCCCCTTGGAGGTCTTATAAACCCCAATTCCCCTGCCTGCGGCAAATTCGGACAAATTCGCCGGCCGCGCGATATTGTCCGCTGTTTCCAAAGTATTAATAATATCTCTTTTGCGGTAGGTATGGTCGCCTAATGTAATCAGGTTTACACCGTACCTTAACAGCTTAGTGTATATTTGTGGAGTCAGGCCGGAGCCGCCGGCTGCGTTCTCAGCGTTGGCTATCACGCAATCGATACTCAGATTTTTGGCCAGCGACTTAAGTTTATCGGCGACAATACGTCTGCCCGGCCGACCCACTATATCACCAATACAAAGAACATTCAGCTTCATAATTCGTTGCTCGTGGTTCGATTCACTAATTGTTCCTACATCTGCTATTTTGCATACTCGATGCAGCGGACCTCTCGCAGCAGCGTTACCTGGATTTCGCCGGGATAAGCCATTTCACTTTCAATCTTGTTGGCAATATCACGTGCGACTTTCATTGCTGATTCATCGTCAACTTTTTCCGCACTGACAATGACGCGTATTTCGCGTCCGGCCTGAATTGCGTATGCGTTTTCAACGCCTTTGAAGCCGCTGGCGATCTCTTCCAGTTTCTCTAATCGTTTGATATATCTTTCGAGTGTTTCTCTTCTGGTGCCAGGCCGCGAGGCGCTAATCGCATCGGCAGCGGAAACCAGAGGAGTGTAAGGGTTATCTGCTGGGATATCACCGTGATGTCCTGCAACGGCATTCAGCACAACAGGCGATTCGTTGAAACGCTTGAGATAATTTGCACCTATATCGGCGTGACTGCCTTCAACTTCGTGGTCAATGGCCTTGCCGATATCATGAAGCAATCCCGCACGCCTTGCTATTGAGCCGTCCAGCCCAAGCTCATCAGCCATAATCTGAGACAGAAACGCCACTTCAATACTGTGGCGAAGCACATTTTGGCCATAACTTGTTCTGAAGCTCAAAGCACCTATCAAACTGAGTACTTTATTGCTCAAGCCTCTGACATTGGCCTCGACTGCGGCGTCTTTGCCGAGCTGCAAAACCTTATGGTTAACATCCTTTTTGGTTTGGGTGACAAGTTCCTCGATGCGAGACGGATGTATTCGTCCGTCTTGTATCAGCCGTTCCATCGCAAGACGAGCAACTTCACGTCTGACGGGATTGAAGCCGCTTACAACAATCATTCCGGGAGTGTCATCGACAATCACATCTACACCCGTGGCTTTTTCAAACGCACGAATATTGCGGCCTTCTCTGCCGATAATTCGGCCTTTCATATCGTCATTTGGAATTTCAACCGTTGATACGGATACTTCGCAGGTCTGCTCAGCAGCGTAACGCTGAATGGCAGTACTGATTATTTCCCGGCTCTTTTCATCGGCGGCTTCGGTGCTTTCTTCGACCTTGCGGGCAATCAAAGCTGACATCTCGTGCTCGCACTCGTCTTCGAGCCGTTTCAGCAGCAGCTTCTTGGCCTCTTCGATATCCATTGCAGTGATTTTAAGAAGTTGATTCTTCTGCTGCGTCATCAAAACGGAGAGCTGCTTTTCCTTGCTGTTGATATTGTGCAATCTTCTATCAGCCTCTTTTGCCTGCTGTTTTAACGCCGCCTCCCGCTGCTGGAGAAGTTCAGCCTGCCGGTCAAGGGTATCCTCGTGTTTGCTTAATCTCATTTCCGTCTCGTGCAACTCGGCACGAATTTGGCTGGTCTCAGCTGTAAATTGTTCCTTTTTCTTGATGTTTTCTGCAGCGGCATCAATCTGTGCAGATTTAATTATGTTCTCAGCTTCCCTTTTGGCACCGTCGATTTGTCGTTGTAAGTTCTGTTCGAAGGTTTTGGCCTTTGCTCTGGTAATCATCTGGAAGACCATAGCAGCTAAGGCGAAACCCAGAAGAAAAGTGGCAATTGGGACAAGGACAGCTGGGAGGCCAATTTGCATCATTATGGCATCCATAATCCCGACCTTTCATTTGTAGTTACAATAAAGTTTAAAGCATCGCTCAGGGCAGTACCATTGCGGATTCCCCGGCAGTCCGCAGTCCTGTGGACTCTCCGCAGGACACCTTACGGTGGAAAGCTACAAAGAAATGGTTGTGAATGGCGAAATCCTTTTCGCTGGAGCGCAAAATCAACTATCTGGGGTCAAAATCACCTCTAATTGCGGCATTCTTGGCACTGATGAGTTCTTCTTCTCCCAAAATTGCTGATTTTATGCTCAACACCGGCACTCCTTCGCTGGTAAGCAAAAGTCTTCTAAAACAGATTTCGCTTTGCTCTTCTAAATTCACTTTTCTTCCGTTGCATCAAGAAGCCATACCCACGTTTGCCTTTGCCGACTGCAACGGAGGTTAAACACATCTCTGTAACTTAACCACTGTTTGAGAAAGGGCTTACAGCCACTTTCTCTTTTGCGTGCCCCTTTACAAAGCAACTATAAACTACGAATTATACGGGACAATCCGCAATCCTGTTCATCATCGGTATATCGAGCATTATGCTATAGCACTTTTGATAATTGGTCAAGAAAAAAACAATTGCGTGAATTAACCGATTTATGGCTTTTAAGGCCATTATTGAAGGCAGGATAACGGAAAAGGGTGTTTGATTTTTAGGGCTTTTGGTAAAAATCTCTATAAGTCTTTTGCAAAAAAGGAGTTATGTTATTTCGATAATCAGCGCTTTTGGGCATTTTTTGGCCTGTTTTCGTGTGCTTTTGGGCAAAAACGCACAAAAATATATGCCTTTTGAGCAAAAATTAACAGACGTTTCAGGTAGTCAACGGATTGTTTATTTTTTAGTTGATTTGCACCTGCCGGAGACGAGGACGCAGTTTGCTTTTTCGACCCGCGTTGAAATTGAGCAGGTAGTTGTTGGTGGATAGTAAACAGCATTTAGTAAAGCATCTGAGATTCCCTTGCTCTACTCATAATGAGAAGGGGTTTCGGTTTTTGCAATGGCAGGGAGGCCAGTTTTGGGATAATATATTGCAAATCTTAATCATCAAGCCCGTCCCGAGCGAAGTCGAGGGGATGGCTTACACTACTTCTGGTGATTTGGATTGTATATTTTGTAAGCTCGCAGGAGTAGAGTTTGTTTTAGGTGAGCGGATGAGCGAAGAGCGAAGAGATTCGGGGCCGGAAACAATCGAGAAGAAATCGCTTCGGCCGGCTTTAATTGTTTCAGCGGAGACAATCTCCGAGTATTCGATATTCTTAGGACATCTGTTGATTGGTCTGGCTGATGAATCGATTCCCACGGCTCTGGTTTGTCCGGCGAATTGCAATCTGGCCTCTGTCGTTCCACCATCGGTTCGGGTTATACGGCATCCCGCTTTTAATCTGCCTCTGTTCCGGCGGCAAAACAGGAGGAGGCTTGTTGAGCAGCTCAGCGGTTTTAAGCCGACCGTTCTGCACTGTTTGTGCGAGAGCGAAGCACCTCTTGCCAGGCAATTGGCGTGGCAACTGGATTTGCCTTATTTGTTGATGGTTAATTCGCTGCAGAAGCGATTTAGTCGGCCTTTTATTTCATCGAGCCGTTGCGCAAAAATCATTGTGCCGGCTGAAAGTATCGCCGCCAACGTTGCAAAAGTTTATCCTAACTTTGCTGGGCGAATTGAGCGGATAAATATCGGCACCTTTGCCTCAGAAACCAGTAGTTGTTTCCGCCGGCCCAACTGGCTCACAAGTATGGTAACGGCTCATCCGCTGGATAATGAAAGTGATTTTGAGAGTTTATTTGGTGCGATAAGGCATCTGGCGATTGATGGATATGAATTTATGTTAGTGATGACAGGAAGTGGACGAGCGGAAAAGCACGTGTGGAAATTGCTGACTACGCTTGGTCTTTCGCAGGTCGTTACCATTGTTCCAAGGCTGGAGATGCTGCGTTCGGTTCTTGCAGCCGGTGATATTTTCATCCAGCCCCAGCCCGGCAATGCTTTTAACCCTTTGTTGCTGGAGGCGATGAGTGTCGGGGCAGCCGTTGCAGCCTGCAAGGGCGGAGTTGATGATTTGATTATCGAGGACAAAACCGCAGTTGTGTTTGACCCAGCTGATGAGCTTAGTATATATGGCACTCTGCAGCAGCTCTTCGACAGGCGGGAGCTGGCGCAACAAATCGCCACAGCAGCACAGCAGTATTTGAGAGAAAATCACACCGTCAGCAATATGATTTCTTCCACCTTGCAGGCCTATAACGATGCGCAGAGCTGGCTCAAACACCAAGGCTGTTAGTTTAGCAGGCCGTAGTCCTTTAGTGTTTGTCGCAGAATCACTTTTTTGCTCTCGTCCATCGGTGTCATTGGCAGTCGCAGCTCTTCCGGTGCCATATTCAGCATCGACATTGCCGCCTTGATAGGTATTGGATTGGTCGCCAGGCCGAGCATATTTTTACTCAGCACAAAGAGCTTCTTATGCCATTTCAGAGCCGAGGTAAAATCGCCTTCGAGAATTAAATCGGTCATTGCTTTGACGTCGGCAGGGACTATGTTTGCCACAACGCTGATGACCCCCTTGCCGCCGACCGAAGCGATTGGCAGCGTAAGGGAATCATCGCCCGAGATGATGGTCATATCACAGCTGGTTGCAATTTCGCTGGCCATATCCAACTTGCCGCTCGCCTCTTTGATTGCGACGATATTCTCAATTTCAGCTAACCGCGCAACAGTCTCGGCCGTTAGGCCGGTCCCGCCGCATCGACCCGGTATGTTGTACAACACTATCGGCAAATCGACCTCTTCCGCTATTACTTTGAAATGCTGATAAAAACCTTCCTGTGTTGGTTTGTTGTAGTATGGGCAGACCTGCAGCGTGGCATCGGCGCCGACCTTTTTCGAAAATGCAGTCAGTTCAATGGCCTCGGCGGTCGAGTTTGAGCCGGCACCGGCGATTACCGGCACTGCTCCGCCCACTGCCTTAACTACTCTTTCGATAACCTTTTTGTGCTCCGGGTGACTTAGGGTAGGTGATTCCCCTGTTGTGCCGCAGGGAGCTATTGCATCTATTCCGTTTTCCACCTGGAAATCGATAAGCTCGTCGAGCGTTCGAAAGTCAATCTCGCCGTCCTGAAAGGGCGTTACGAGCGCCACCATTGCCCCTGTAAACATCTCATTCTCCTATATGACTTTTTCTTATGTGCTTGTGCTCTCACGCAGCACTTTCAAATACTCTTTCACCGTATTATAAAGCCCCATCTCAAGAGCTTCAGCTATCAGCGCATGGCCGATAGAGACTTCAAGTACACCGGGAACTTCGGCAAGGAACTTTCCAAGGTTGTTAAGGTTCAAATCGTGCCCGGCATTGACGCCGAGACCGGCACCTCCAGCGGCACGAGCCGCACGCGCATAGTGTTGTAAAATCTCATCCACGCTTTCGCCGGTTCGAAAAGTTCTGGCGTATGGTTCTGTGTACAGCTCAATACGGTCGGCCCCAACTTCCCTGGCCATCATAATACCGGCAACGTCAGGGTCCATAAAAAGACTAACACGAATGCCCATCGCCTTCAACTCTTTAATGACAGGGCTGATTTTTTCTTTGTCGGCCTCCAGATTCCAGCCGTGGTCGGACGTGTTGGCATCCGGTGTATCCGGCACTAAGGTGGCCTGGTCCGGCCTGACCTCGCTGACAATCTCCATATACCTGCCGAGAAATGGGTTGCCCTCTATATTAAATTCAACGGTCGTTATCTCAGCCAGTTCATAAACATCAGCATATTTTATGTGGCGTTCGTCCGGCCGAGGGTGAACCGTTATGCCATACGCGCCGGCTTTGATGACGGTCTTAGCCGACTCTATTACACTCGGTATTCCAATATCACGCTGGTTCCGCAACAATGCGATTTTATTTAGATTAACGCTCAGCTTAGTCATTTTTGTGCCTTCAAAAACCTTCGCGATTATATCGCTCCGAAAGTTTACATCAAGTAAATTAAGTAGTCTCTATTTTCTTGCTTAATGGGAGTTCTCGGTTATAAAATAGCGTATAGCGTGTAGCAGATTCTTCGCTTCGCTCAGAATGACGAAGGTGCTTATATGAAGCTGAGTTGGGCCAGTCGAATTACGATTGTTCGGATACTGCTGATAGTTCCGTTTGTCAGTTGTATGCTGAAGATAAATGATGCTGCGCTTAGCGAGTCGATGCGCGATGCAATGCGGTATGCTGCGACTTTCATTTTTTTGGTTATGGCAGCCAGCGACGCAATTGATGGTTTTCTTGCTCGTAAAAAAAAACAGATTACGAAACTCGGTTCGTTTCTGGACCCGACGGCGGACAAGCTGCTTATGACCTCTGCGTGCCTGCTGTTGGCCTCGCAGCGGGGCCACGTTGACGGTTTCCTGCTGCCGACGACGGTTGTGGTTTTGATAATCGGCAAAGACCTGTTTTTGCTGATTGGTTTTGTGATTATTTATTTTATCACTTCGCGGCTTCTTATCGCTCCTGCGTTAATCGGCAAGATTGCCACAGCCCTGCAATTGTCGATGGTGGCGGGGATTCTGATTGCTCCTGAGATTTCCGCTTTTTTACCGGGCTGGATTTGGTTCCTACGTGTCCTATGGTGGTCGGCTGCGGGGGCCGCTATTCTGGCAACTCTTATTTACATTCGCAACGGAAGCCGCTATATTGAGCAGCACGGGTAGAATAATTAGCGAATAGTATTTACCGCCGGTTAGCGCAATACGAAATACGAAAATGCGATTTAGTGAAATACCGCAAATTATAGAGGAGCTTCGCAAAGGCAGGATGGTTGTCCTTGTTGATGCCGAAGACCGTGAGAACGAAGGCGACCTCGTTTGCGCTGCTGAGAAGGTAACGCCGGAGATTATCAACTTTATGGCCAAATTCGGCCGTGGTCTTATTTGTCTGCCATTGGCGGCTGAGAAATGTGATTCGCTTGGTCTTTATCCTCAGACGGTTGAAAATACAGCCCGGTTCGAAACGGCCTTTACCGTCAGTATTGATGCCGCTGAGGGTGTAAGCACCGGTATCAGCGCAGCCGACAGGGCACAGACGATTCAGGTTGCAATTGCCGATAAGTCGAAAGCCGCCGACCTTGTTCGTCCCGGCCATATATTTCCACTCCGAGCGCGTAAGGGTGGTGTCATGGTTCGAGCGGGTCAGACTGAGGGAGCGGTTGACCTGATGCGGTTGGCTGGCCTGAAGCCGGCTGGTGTCATCTGCGAAATTATGAACGAAGACGGCTCAATGGCACGAGTGCCGCAGCTGCTCAAATTCTGCGAAAAACACAATCTTAAAATTGCTTCAATTGCAAAACTTGTGGAATACCGTCTCCAGCGTGAAAGCCAAATCAAACGAGTCGAGCATGTAATTTTGCCTACCGACTACGGGGAATTTAAGCTCATTGCTTACGAGAGCATAACTTCTCCGGAGCCGCATCTGGCATTGTGCAAAGGCAGCGTTGGTGAGCTTGATGAGAACGGCAGTCCCATCGAACATGCCGAGCCGGTTCTGGTAAGAGTGCATTCGGAATGTATGACGGGCGATTTATTTCATTCGCAGAGGTGTGAATGCGGCTATCAATTAATAACCGCAATGGAGATGATTGAAAAGGCTGGCAAAGGGGCGTTGATTTATCTCAGGCAGGAAGGCAGAGGCATCGGCCTGACGAATAAACTGCGGGCTTATAAACTTCAGGAGCAGGGACTGGATACCGTTGAGGCCAATCTGAGGTTGGGCTTTTTGGCTGACAAGCGGGACTATGGAATTGGTGCACAAATCTGCCGTGATTTGGGGCTCAGGAAAATACGAATACTGACCAACAATCCGAAGAAGATAAATCGCCTTGAAGTGTATGGCATAAAAATTGTCGAGCAGGTACCGTTAAAGGCTAAGCCCGGCAAGCACAATATCGACTATCTCAGGACCAAAAAATACCGTTTTGGCCATATGCTTGATGAGGACTTGTAATTTTATGAAAACAATTACTGTAATAGCCCAGATGTTTTTATTGCTTTTAGTTGTCGCGGGTTGTGAACCAAAAGAGGCCAAACTGTCCACCAGCACTGATAGCGGTTTAAACCAGCTTTCTGAATATGGCCCGGTGAAAGTTGATATTATGCCGTTGACTGAATTTGCCGGCGCAGGAAATGGCGAAAAACCAAAAATAAAGGTCTATGTAAGTTTGCTGGACGCATTTGATTGTCAGATAAAAACGCCGGCAGTATTTCGCTTCGAGTTATACCAGAAAGTTCCGCGCTCCGCTGAGCCGAAAGGCAAAAGAATTTTTATTTGGCCGGACATCGACTTGAATGATGCGGTTAAAAACAACGAGCACTGGCAGGATTTTTTACGGGCTTACCAATTCGATTTGCCTCTCGAATCGAAAAGAGACCAGAGCTGCATACTACAGGTGACGTCTCTGTGCCCAAACGGCAAGCGGCTCTCAGCGGAGTTTGCCCTTAACCCTTAAACGCGCAAATTGATTTTGTTACTCGCTATCTCTTACGGCCTCTATAAATTCCTGCCATTCATCTTCGTCCATCGCTTTTCTTAATTCCTCATCTGTGAGCCAAAGCTCCTCAAGCCAATCCACTAACTCTTCAATATCAGCCTTGGTAAGCGGCTGGAATTGCAGTTGGGGTTCAGGTTCGAGAGCGAGTTGGGCTTGTTCGAGCGGCGCTGCCCTGTAAAGGGCTTCGCCGAAGCCGGAGCTCATCGACATTCGCCTGCCTACTTGCCAGAGCCAATCATCACAGAAACGGGCAAGGTCATTGAAATCAATGGAGTTGTTATCTTCCAAGTCACAATCTTCATTATAAGCTCCGTCACCTGCTTGCGTCTGCCAAGCAGCAGCAAAGATAGCATAATCAATAAGGTCAACGTCACAGTCCAGGTCAAAGTCACCTACCGGGTCGTATCCGGGAAAACAGCTCCTTAAATACAGCCGGATATCCTCAAAGTACACGATACCCGGGTCTGAACTGCTGCCGTCACCGAAGCCGATAGTAATTGTCGCAACATTGGCCAGGTTCACGTCGTCGTTGTCATCAAGGAACTCCTGCAAGTCGATATTCCATTCCTGCCACTTTTGCTCCTTGATATCGTTCATATCTTCCTTGGGGTCGTACATGCCGTATGGCACTGTCGCGGTCTTCGAGGGACTGTCGCCATCGGTCAGACTCACATACATCTGCGAATTAACGGGATTGTCCGATTGGCCATAAAACCACAGCACCAATTCTTCGTATATGCTCCAGTCCGGGCCGATATCGTTTGGATCGCATGGGTCGTTAATATCCACAATATCCACTTCGGCCACGGAATAGTAGGGGTCCTCATCATTGAGGAACTTATACTCCATCGAGTTGTCATCGCGAACAGGACGCTGGCCTGGCTCGCCTGTCTTCACAAGCTGAAGGAACGCTCTGCTGTCGTTTTCCCAATAATCATCCCATACATCCGTCAGAGCATCGCGGCTCTTATACGAATCAAAATTATCCACAACAAGATAGCTGTCTATCGTAAAGGTCCATACACCACCTCTCCAACGTTTGTCCGGATGATTAGCATTAACTTCATCTATCCGCCAATAGTAAGTTGTATCCACGTCAAGGCTGTTGAAATCGATTGGATAAGAGGGATTATTAACCTCGCCTTTATAGACCCCGCCAATCGGCCAAGAGTTATTGGCATCGTTGACATCGTCGAAATTGCTGCCGAAGTAAACTTCGTGGCCATTAACATCAGCCGCGAAAAGTCCCGGACACCAGGAGAGGTTAAATTCACCAACATCCAAACCAACTATTTCCCCGCAAGCCGGCTCCGGGTTGCTTGCAGAGCATACAGGCGTGTTTTCGCGGGTCCAGCGGGTCCAGTCACCACCTTCGATTTTGCATAAGTTTGTTATTACACCATATCCCGGAATACATTCATTTACTTTCACTGTTAATGTAACAGAGCCCGATTCATTCGGTTCCAATGTGCCGATATCCCAGGTAACAGTGTGAGCGATGGGGTCGTAAACACTATTGGGGCCGGATGCGGAGTTAAAGACAACATCATCCGGCAGATAATCGATGATATTCACATCGTTGACGTCCCCTATATGGTTCGGGTCGCAGGGGTCGGTAACCGGATTGCCGTAACTGATAGTATAGGTTATATAATCGCCGGGTATGACGCCGTCATTTATATCATCGACTTTATCCAGAAACAGACTTGACGTATTGGCGAGTGCGTTGCAGAGGTTGAGCCGACCGCCGGTAACACAAAGGCCATCCAAAGCAGGTAACTGGTCAACCGTACTGAGAATAATATCCTTTACTTCCAGATGACTCGACGTTTGATTCATCGACCAGACAAGTGCACAGGCACCAGCGACATGAGGCGCTGCCATCGAGGTGCCGCTTTTAGAGCCATAACTGCTGCCAAGGAGACAACTTAAAATGGAACTACCTGGAGCGCCTAAATCAACCGAAGTAGCTCCGTAATTAGAGAAGCTCGACCTGTTATCGTTATGGTCAGTCGCCATTACAGAAATAATATTGTTACAGTCATAGCTGGCGGGATAATGCGGATACAGAGAACCATCATTCCCCGCAGCCGCTACGAACAATACGCCCGCCGCGTTAGCGGCATCGATGGCATCTTTCAAAAACTGGTCGTATTCATCCCCACCATACGAGTTGTTAAGGACCTTTGCACCCATCGCGACGGCATAATTAATGCTGTCGACAGCATCAAATGTTAACCCATAGTCCATATCGGTCATAAACTTTAAGGCCATTATCTTGACGTTCCAGCAAACACCCGTTACACCTTCTTCGTTGTTGCCAACTGCCCCTATTATCCCTGCACAATGAGTGCCATGGCCGGAGTCATCCATCGGGTCTGAGTCCCTCTGTCTGCTCCCAAAAGTGCAAAAATCATAACCATAAATGTCGTCTATATAACCATTTCCATCGTCATCTATGCCATTACCGGGGATTTCACCGGGATTATGCCACATATTTGCTCCCAAATCTGGGTGGTTATAGTCAACGCCGGAATCGATAACAGCCACAATTATGTTACTGTCAGTAGCGATGTCCCAAGCCTGGGGCGCATCTATATCTGCATCCGGCGTCCCGCCGGTTTGTTCTATGTTATGCAGTCCCCATTGCTCACCACCATTAGGAGTAGGACCTCTCGGGTCATCGGGAAATGTAGATGCAGTCCGATAGATGAAATTCGGCTGCGCATGCAGCACGCCCGGAGTATTTCTAAATAGCGAAACTGCATTTTCTACCGACAAATCATCTGGAGTTTTCACAAGCATCAAGCCAGGCATGAATCTCGATACATCTTTGACAATGCCCCCGCAGGCAGAAGCCACTATAGCGTCTGCTTCCTCAGCTCGCAGATATTCGCCGTTTGCCTTTGGGGCAAATCGTACGAGCACTTCGCCGGCTGCATAGTTCGGCTCGTCGGCTGAACCGGTCGATGGTATGAATAAAAAAGAAGATGTGATTACCAAAATGACTATATTTCTGGACATGGGGGGTGGTCCTCCATAAAAGAATATTCCCTTATTCGAACGTGAATGGTCCTAAGTGCACGGGTTAATCTCTGTTATTACGACTTTTGCGCCGAATAATTTGCGTAAATCCAAGGACAAGTAATACAAGAGTAGCCGGCTCAGGAACGATAGTTCCTTCTACCACTAAAGTTGCATCATTGAGCACAGCTGAACCATCATAGATGGGGGCTGGATCTCCCACAACACTAGGAATAAGTATTGTGATAATATCTTTACCGTCGAGGAAGCTATTCCAAGTAGCACTTGGGTCTAAAAGCCAGAATTCGCTTCGCACATCGAAAGGTTCCGGTGCTGGATAAGTGGACACACCTCCCTGAACCGTTGCGCGCCGCAACCATCCTTCTCCGGGAATTGATCCAATACCAGCAATCAACGATCCGTAGAACGGCGTCGGATTAGGGTCACCAAAATCCTGATATAGTCCGGCATTAATTTCACCCGACCAATCGATATAAACGTGCGAAATCTCGCTAAACGTTACCCCTAAATCAAAATCGGTTGTCCAGGCGGGCGTATTGACATCATACGTCCCTGCACAGTCCAAGGGCAATTCAATAACATCGCCCAAAGCCACTCCCGTCATTGCAAGCACTATTGCAATAATCGCCTTTTTCATTTTCGCTCCCTTAAATTGTCAAGTATCACACACTATTGAGCATTATACCACAAACAAGACATCAAAAGCAAATATTTTTACGTTCCAGCAGACACCCGTTACGCCCTGAGAATTGTTGCCCACGGCCCCAATTATCCCCGCACAATGAGTGCCATGGCCGATGTCATTCTCAATTTCACAATAATTGGTTATTGTGCCGCATCCCAGAATACAATCATTCACTTTCACTGTTAACATAACAGAATCACAGGGGTCATTAGCGTCAAGGTCGCCTATTTCCCAGGTATAGGTATGCTTTTCAAAGTCGTAATTAGGGTCTAAGATGTTTTCGTAGTCAACTCCATAAGGCAGATAATC
>Ga0315543_1001971_pt1 | contig 20964 bp, 19 predicted proteins | sample SalMarSW160210MG_2_FD_203098 | JGI IMG/M metagenome (GOLD analysis project Ga0315543, IMG submission 203098) | Salt marsh sediment microbial communities from the Plum Island Ecosystem LTER, Massachusetts, United States - Salt Marsh Sediment SW1601-210 ...
AACGGATCTGGAGTTATGCCCACTGCGGTAATCGATGTCCGCAAGACGGACGACATTCGCGACGTGGTGCATCGAGCCGTCCAGGCGTTGGTCGAAGGTAAGCTTGTCGTCGTACCGACCGAGACGGTGTATGGGGTTGGCGCGTTGGCCCTGGACGAGCGGGCGGTCGAACGACTCTGTGCGGTGAAGGGCCGCAAAGGGGGGCATCCGCTGCCGATCGCCATTCGCAGTGGCGAAGAAGCGCTCGACTATGCGCCCGACATGAGCCCCTTGTTTCGACGTTTGGCCCGACGATGTTGGCCCGGCCCTGTGACCCTGGTGGTCGACAACTCGCATCCCGAGAGTCTGATTACCCGATTGCCTGACAGCGTCAGACGAGCCGTTTCACCGCACCAGACGATTGGGCTCCGCGTGCCGGGACATCAGGTCGTGTTGGATATTCTCCAGATGGTGGCGGGCCCGCTGGTTCTGACCAGTGCCAATCGCGGCGGAGCGCCCGAAGCCAAGGATGCCCAGGAGGCCATTGCGGCGATCGGTGACGAGGTGGCGCTGGTGTTGGACGACGGTCCCAGCCGATTCGGCCAGCCGTCGTCGGTGGTTCGCGTGCGAGAGAAAGACTTCGAGATGCTTCGCTCGGGCGTCGTGCCCGAGAAAACGCTGAAACGGCTCTCCGGCATGATGATTCTTTTCGTGTGCACGGGCAACACGTGTCGCAGTCCCATGGCCGAGCAGATGGCCCGTGATCTGTTGGCCAAGCGGCTGGGTTGCCCGCCGGAGAGCCTGGAAGATCGCGGAATGGTCGTACGTTCGGCGGGCGTAGCCGCCGGAGTGGGGGGCAGAGCCAGCGCTGAGGCCGTTGAGGTGATGGCCGAGACGGGCCTTGACCTAACGCGACACGAGACCCATCCCCTGACCGAGCCCTTGGTCCGCCACGCCGACCTTGTGCTGACGATGACCCAGGCACACCGCCAGACCATCGTGAGCCAATGGCCCGGCGCCGCCGAGCGTACGTGCGTTCTCTGTCGTGACGATTCTGATATACTGGACCCGATCGGAGGTTCCAAAGAGGGCTACGAGCACTGTGCCGAGCAGATTCGCAGCGAATTGGAATCGCGATTGGGTGACTTGACATTCTGAGAACGTGTTTTGAAAATGGTTGTAGTTCTCCCAAAGGGTGCCACTGCTGGCTTGCCCAGCAGTGTTTTTCCCGGGGAATTCGCTTCGCACTGCTGGACAAGCCAGCAGTGGCACCCATTCCAAAACACGTTCTGAGCGAATAACGGTTCTCTCATGCACATCGCAGTTGGAAGCGACCATCGGGGCTACGCCATTCGCGCCAAGGTGATCGATTTGCTCAAGCGGCTTGGTCACGAAGTGGTGGACGTCGGCACCGACAGCGGCGAACCGGTCGACTACCCGGACATCGCCGCCATGGTGGCCCGCAAGGTGAGCCGTCAGGAGGTGGAGCGAGGCATTCTTGTCTGTGGAACGGGCCTCGGCATGTGTATTGCGGCCAACAAATTCGCCGGAGTCCGGGCCGCGCCCTGCCACGATGACCTGACGGCCGAGATGAGCCGGCGGCACAACGACCTCAACGTGCTGTGCCTGTCGGCCGATTTGCTTGGGGAACGGCTCATCGACCGGATGGTCGAACGGTGGCTCAGCACGCCGTTTGAGGGAGGGCGCCACGCCCGCCGGATCGGGGAGATCACGGCACTCGAGCAGGAGCATTTGCCTGAGCGGAAAAGCTAGTATCGCGTCACAGGCTAGTTTTCTGGTTGGGTGCCACTGCTGGCTTGCCCAGCAGTGCTTTGGAACCCGTCGAGCACGGGCCGGAAGTTGCCCGACGTGACTGTGATACCCGGTATTTCTATTCAGAGTTATGTATGGTGTCCGAATTCCGGAATTCCGACCTGCAATTCCGAGAAGCAAGGCTACAGCACACGAGATCTGGAATACGACCTGGTGTACGTCAATGGCGATAACAACCTCGAAAACCTCGGTCGCCCGGACCAAACATGGAAGGTCGGGTTGATTGAGGAGGAATTTCATCGATTCATGTTCAACGTGAAGGATGTGTAATCATGGGAAGGCCAATCGACAAAATTACTCTCAAGGGGTTCAAGTCGATACGATCCCTTGAAGGCTTTGAACTCGAGCCAGTCAATGTCTTGATCGGTGCAAACGGTTGCGGAAAGACGAACTTTGTCAGCTTTTTCAGGCTTCTGCGTGAACTGGTTGATGGCAGGCTGGCGAAGGCTATCAATAGGGCCGGTGGAGCCGACACACACCTATACCTCGGTCCAAAGGTGACGGACCAGATCGAGGCCGATCTCGAATTCGGCGTCAATGGCTACAAAATCGTTCTGGAGCCAACCAACGACAATCGATTCATGTTCGGCAGTGAACGTATCAGGTACGAGGGCACGCCGGGTCGCACTCTGGATGTCAATCGTTCGATTGGATCAGGCCAAAGTGAGTCAATCCTGAAGGAGCAGATCGACAAGGACACTCACAACAAGGCGATCAGCGATCACATCTATTCAGCGGTTTCCAGTTGGGTGGTTTACCACTTCCACGACACAAGCGAGACTGCTGCATTGCGGCGCACATGTTCGATACGTGACACGGATCGACTGCGGCCTGATGGGGCGAATCTCGCACCGTTCTTGTACTGGCTCAAGGAGGAGGAAGAAGACACCTACGACCTGATACGTGAGACAGTGCGGCTTGTGGCCCCATTCTTTGATGACTTCAGGCTGAAGCCGAAAAAACAGAAGGACGACGAAGCGCTGCAACTCGAATGGAATCAGAAGGGGAGTGATTTTCCATTTCTCCCCAGCCAACTGTCAGACGGAACACTGCGATTCATCGCACTCACAACCGCACTTCTTCAGCCCGATCCACCGGCGACGATTCTCATTGATGAGCCAGAACTGGGCCTGCATCCCTATGCCCTTGATGTGCTGGCTAATCTCATTTTACAGGCACAAGAACGAACGCAAGTCATTGTGTCCACTCAGTCGGCCCCATTACTCAACGCCTTTGAGCCGGAACACATAGTTGTCGTCGAGCGTAACGAGGGCGAGTCGCTGTTTCGTAGGCTCAGCGTCGATGAACTCCAAGACTGGATGACGGAAGACTACACCCTCGCCGATCTGTGGCAGAAGAACGTTTACGGTGGAGGCCCTTCGCATGAATAGGGTAATCGCCGTCGTCGAAGGGCAGACCGAGCGGACCTTTGTTCGTGACGTTCTGGCACCATGGCTCGGATTGAAAGGCGTCATGCTGTCAGCCCGGCTTGTCGGGAAGCCGGGACACAAAGGTGGTGCCACTTCATTCGGAAAAGCCCAAAACGACATCTTGAGCCTGCTCAAACAGGAATCTGATACCTATGTGACGACGATGTTTGATTTCTACGGGATGCCAGAAGCATGGCCGGGCAGAAGAAGAGCAGGACAGTTAGAGCATGACAAGAAGGCCCTGTGTGTTGAGCGAGCGATCAAGAAGGAGGTTTTGGTCACTCTCGATGATGTCGATGAGCGGAGACTGTTCCCCTATGTGCAAATGCACGAATTCGAAGCATTGCTCTTCTCGGAGCCGTCAGCTTTGAGCCAAGTAATGCGTGACCGACGCTCTGAAAGGGATTTGCGTTCCATCCGTGAAGAGTTCAACACACCCGAAGAAATCAACGATGACCCAACGACCGCTCCATCGAAACGAATCGGCGGCCTTTACCCTGGGTATCGCAAACCATTCCATGGAATACTGGCGTCGAAGAAAATCACGATTGAACTGATGCGAGACGAGTGCCCACACTTCAACGAGTGGCTGACATTCATGGAGGAACTCGGGGAACACCATGCATAATTATCTCATTGAGACTCGTTTTGGTCTCGGTTTCTGTCGTCTCAGGATACGGGCAGGCTTCTTTTCCGAGTGCGGGTACCATGGCCACGCTCGTCGTCCCGGCGCGCCGGGATGAGCATGGCACCCGGTGCTGGTGCGGCTATGCGGAATGGCTCCAACCCGGGTCATTTCGTGCTTTCGTTCTTTCGACATTTCGTGATGATCTTTCTTTTTTATCACGAAAGCACGAAAGGTCGAAAACACGAAAGAGGTTTTCTTGACCCATCCGTTTGACGCGGGCGACGGCGGTTTCTGGAGGAGTTCCGGAGCTCGGCAACTCTGATGGTGTGCCCGGAACTTTGATTGCGTTGCCCACGCCCTTCGTCCCGGCGCGCCGGGACTCGGGGCGTGCCACCCGAACGTGCGAAACACTGCTGGGCGAGCCAGCAGTGGCACCCGCGCGTTGGAATGGCTTTCGACCTGCTCTGTCGAAAACCCCGTTGCATCCCAGGGGTGCCCGGGAACGAGTCCCGGCGCGCCGGGAAGGGCCCGGTTTTCGGCCATCTGGGCCACCGCTTCGCTATGGCCCAGGCACCCGATGGGCAGGTTTTCTACAAAGCACTTTCGACCGGTTTGCTATCACTTGTCGGCCGCCGTCTTGAACTTGAAGTTTCTCGCCGACGCCTGGGCGCGAATCGCCTCGCCGAGCGCCTGATCGAGAGTTCTCTTGCCGGAACCGGTGGTCGTCTCCTTGCGTTTGGCCGCGACGTACTTGGTCCGCGCGGTGTTCAGGTCGTTGATCTGCTTTTGGACTTGTTTGCGTTTCGCGGCCTGCTGCTTGACGTATTCCTGCCTTTGCTTGGGACTCATTTGTCGCATGTTTTCAGGCAGATCCTTGTCCTTGATCTTGGACAATGCGGCCGTACCGTCGCTGACGGCGTCGACCAGATCCCATCGGCTGTTTCGATAATAGGCATTGGCCTTGGAGACGGCCCGTTGGACGGCGCTGCTTGCCGATAGGTTATGGGCATTGGCGTCCTGGGACGATTGGCGGCCGAGCCCTTCGGCGGCATGGGCTCCGTAGGCGACGTAGGTCTTGTTCAATTCGACGCCGAGTTCGGCGATCTTTTTGTCCTGTGGGGCTTCGATGTAGACGACCTTGGCGTTATGGTTGATGTTCATGGCCTTGCCGTCGGCCAGCAACGCTCCGTCGCGCCAATCCTGGGGGACGCCGCTGCCACAGTGGATCGTGTTGACGATGATGCCCGCGGCGATGGCCTTCTTGCAGGCCTCGCGATAGTCGACCGGCCCTTGGCTGAACGGTTCGTTGCCCGCGATGAAGATCAACTTCAGATCGTTCGGGTCGGTGCTCCACGCCAGTTTTTGGGTTGCCGTTTGGATGACCTGCCCACAATGCTCGCTGCCGCCGTAGATCGAGACGGCGAAAAGCGCCTCGGAGACTTTGTCCAAGTCGTCGGTCAGCGGGCAGAGTTGCTTGGGCGGAGGATCGCCGTAGGTGTAAAGCGCCACCTGAAGCCGAGGTTGCTTGCCGCTGTGCCTGGCCGTGGTCAATTCGTTCACGACCCGCCACAGCTCGCTCTTGGCCTGCTCGATCAATCCGCTCATGGACCCGGAGTTGTCCAGCAGGATGGCGATCTGGATTCGTGGCCGGTCGGTTTCCGCCACGGGCCGCTCGGGCGCGGCAGCCGGCGCCGAGGGCAACTCGCCGGCACTTGGTCGTGTCTTGGCTTGGACGCTAGCGCCGATGGCAATCATCGAGACAATGACGATGATTCGGAGGATGTAGTGTAACATGATCGAAGCTCCTTGTGAAAGTGGTGATGGACGTAGTGAAGGGTGGCTGGGGCATAGCGCAGCGCTGCCCCAGATGAATCAAGCCGGTGCTTCTCCTTTATTGTGAACGGGTTGTTGGTATCCATGAGATCAATCGTGGTTCCGCACAAGCACGCGCTGGCCGTCGACCACGAGCATGATCTCGCCTTGCATCATGATGGACCCTTGCCGATTTTCGCCGGCCAGCCGTTGGGCCAGTTGCATGAACGCCTCGGAGCCGAACTCGACCACGCGCTGTGGTCGGGCCTGCTCGGAGTGGTCGACGATACGGCTGTCGACCCATCGGTTGCCCTTGCGGTAGAAGGCGCGGTCGGCCACTTGTTGGACCGTGGCGATTTGCACGCGATTCATGTTGGCATCCAAGTAGCGGTTGTGATGGTTCAGGTGGCTGGCCGCCTTCTGGCTTGCCGAATTCATCTCTTGGTTGACCGACCCCAGGCCGGATCGGGTCAGTTGCGCGCGGGTGTTGAAGTTGTGCCAGGCCGTCTCGGCCACTTCCTCGCGCCGGGTCAGGTTGGTTCCTTCACGGGCCAAAAACGCGGTGTACTCGGTCAAGATGCCGAACTCGGTCGACAGGCGCACGACCTCGTCGATGAGTTCTTTGACCTTGGGATCGGCGCGGCCGGCCGCGACCACCCTCGGGTCGGCGCCGCTGGAGCGGATGGCGTCGATCAGCACGGCGATCTTGCGTTGTGCCCAGAGCCGCCGCACGAAGCTGTTTCGCGACGTGGACTTGTCGAGGTTGAAATGAAACCGGAACGTACGTGGTTGACCCAGGTAATTGCCGGTCAACTGAAACGTGATCGGGCTTCGGCCCAGGTATTGGCCGACGACGATGAATTGATCGCCGTCGAAGACGTCGCGCAGGTGTGCCGGCACCAGGTCGCGGACCCGCCGGGTGGCCGGCTCTCCATCGGCGTCGAGCACCGTCAACTCCGGATCGGCGAAAATCGGCCCGGTAAGACGCCTGAAAACGCCGGCGACCTTCGGTTCGACGTCTTCGGTGGGCAAGACGAACGTGGCCGTGGCACGGGTCTGATAGGCAAGGTTTTCCAGCAGGGGCGAATTGACGTCCAGACCGACGCCAAACGTGAACACCCGCTTGTGATAGTGATTCGCGGCCTCGGCCGCTTCGCGAATGGTCTTCTCGTCGGTTTGGCCGATCGTGGGCCGTCCGTCGGTCAGAAACAGGACCAGGGGGAGCGCAGCGCGGGTCGGCTTCTGGGTGAGGGCCTCGACCAGTGCGTCGTGAATGTTCGTCCCGCCTCGCGCCAGGATGCTTTGAAGATACTCCCCGGCCGCGATCGCGTTCGATTCGTTCTTGACCACGGGCCGCGACGAAAACAGATCGACCGACTCGTTGTAGACGATGATGTTGAACGATTCGCCCGGCTCAAGACCCGCGATGATTTGCATGGCCGCGCGGCGGACCTGCCGGAGCTTCTCGCCGGCCATCGAACCGGATCGATCGAGCACGAGCGTGACCTCGCGTTTGATCTTGGGCGCGTTGCCGGGGGTTCGATTGGGCACACCGCCCAGCAGCAGAAAGTAGCCGCCGCCGATCTTGGGATCGGGATAGGCCAAGAGCGTCGCCGCGACGTTCTGGTCTTGGGCACGCAACAACGAAAGGCGGAAGGAGCCCGGCTCCACGTCGACGCCCTTGCGAAGCGTGACTCGGCCGCGCCGCCCTTTCTCGACAAACCGGACGTCGATCGGGTGGCTGGGCGAGTAGACGGTGGCCAGGGTCCGCTTCGATCGAATCACGACGCGGATGTCCCACGGCACCCGGTAGTCGAGCGATTCGCTCCGCGGTAAGACGTAGTCGATGCGATGCCCATCCGCCGGACAGATGTGCTCGTAGGTCAGGCGGAGTTTTTGCGTGCCGCCCGCTTCGACCGGAAACACGCTGGAGCGAATCAGGTTGTAGCCGATGAATTCCAACAGCGCCGGATCGCGAATCTTCGCCACGATCGAATCGTAGATCCGTCGGGCTTCGTCCTTGGGCAACAGTTGGGCGCTGGGTTCGGGCCCGTTGCCCTGGAAGTCGAATCCGCGGACGGTCGCGCCGTCGGGTACCGGCAGAATGACCTCGGCTTCGAGCCGGCGGTTGGTTGGGTTGCGCAAGTCAATGTCGAGCGTCGTGGTCGCAACCCCCTCGATGATCGAGACCGTCGCCGTTACGCGCTCGATCCGGACCACCGCCGACGTGCGAGCGCCGCTGGACGTGAACGCTCGGCTCTGGGGAATAACCAGGTTGGCCGCCAGCGGCCGAGCAGGGTGATAATGATGATGCACGTGCATCGTGGACTGAGCCAGGCCGGCGGCGGGCAGGGCTGCCCAAACCAGAACACACATCCGCCCAATGAGTCCGTGACGTCTCATGACAGGTCCTCCAATTGCCAAAAGAAGATGTTGGATGGTTCGTTACTCATTAGACACCGAAAGACCCCTTTGGTTTGTAACGGGCTTGTAACACGTAGGTCAGGCTGTGCCTGACACACCGTTGAGTCAGTCTCTGTCAGGCAGAGCCTGACCTACGGCCGGGTAGCACCGATGATTCCGCGGAATGGGTCCAGAGAGCATTTCAAAACTAGAGGATATTGCTGGGTGCCCGGGAATGAGCGAAGCGAAGGCCCGGCTTTTCAGAGTCTGGGCCACCGCTTCGCTATGGCCCAGGCACCCCCGGTTTCAAATTTGAGATGGCTTCTCTAGCCTCTTGTGCCTTTGCCAAGGCTACGGCACACCGACGATTTTCCGAACATGCCCAACGGCAGAGACAGCGTCATTGGCGGAAAATCATCGGTGCTACCCGCTGACCTACGGCTGACCGGCGGCTCAGCGGGAGCTTCGCCCTCCCGAGTCTCGACCAACCCCGGCCGGCAAGGGGGATTCCTTGACGGTGGGAGATGGGCCTGTTAGATTCGTATGTTTCGTCTCTGCCAACTCCGCCGGACAGACAGACTAGGGTATCTTCTGCCGCGGCGTGCCTGCGGTGCCGAGCCCCGGCAGCCGGCGAGTTTTCAATGAAGTGCCCCATTTTTTGAAAGATTATGAAGGAACTAGACATGGCGAAGTACGTTTATCTTTTTGGCCCCGGTGGAACCGATGGCAACGCGCAGGAGCGCAATCTGCTGGGCGGCAAGGGCGCAAACCTGGCCGAGATGTGCCTGCTTGGGCTACCCGTGCCCGCCGGCTTCACGATCACCACCCAGTGCTGCACCGAATACTTCAGACTGGGCGGTGATTTCCCCGAATCGCTGGCGGCCGAGGTTCAAGAAGCTCTCAAAAGGACCGAGAAGACAATGGGCATGAAATACGGCGACGCCGACAACCCGTTGTTGGTCTCCAGCCGGAGCGGTGCCCGAAGCTCGATGCCCGGCATGATGGAAACCGTGCTGAACGTCGGCCTGTGTACGAAGACGATTCCGGGGCTGGTCAGGAAGTCGGGCAGCGAACGATTCGTTTACGACGCCTATCGCCGGTTGATCACAATGTACTCCGACGTCGTAATGGAGAAGGCCGAGGGCATCGAGCCGGTCGAGGGCCAAGGCATTCGGCAGCAGCTTGAGAAGTTGCTCGCAGCGGTCAAGAAATCCAAGAAGTACAAGGAAGACACCGATCTGACCGTGGATGACCTGAAGCAACTCTGCGAGGCATACAAGGCAAAGATCAAGGAAATGCTTGGCCGTGACTTTCCCGACGACGCCATGGAGCAGCTCTCCGGCGCGATCGGCGCGGTGTTCAAGAGCTGGAACGGCCGTCGGGCCATTTCCTATCGGCGAATCGAAGGCATTCCGGACGATTGGGGCACTGCGGTGAACGTCCAGAGTATGGTCTTCGGCAACATGGGCGACGATTCGGCCACCGGCGTGGCCTTCAGCCGCAACCCGGCCACCGGCGAGGACAAGTTCTACGGCGAATGGCTCATCAATGCCCAGGGCGAGGACGTCGTGGCCGGCATCCGCACGCCCAGCCCGCTGAACGAAGAGACGAAAAACGAGCAGAACCGACATCTACCGTCGTTGGAGACGGAGTGGCCCGACCTTTACAAAGAACTTCACGACATCCGCGACAAGCTCGAGACGCACTACACGGACATGCAGGACATCGAGTTCACGATCCAGAACAAAAAGCTTTACATGCTCCAGTGCCGCAACGGCAAGCGAACCGGCACGGCGGCGCTGAACATGGCGATGGACATGCTCTCCGAAGGCCTGATCGACGAAGAGACGGCCGTCACCCGCGTCGGCGCCGACCAGCTGGACGAATTGTTGCACCCACTGGTCGATCCGGAAGCCGAGAAGAAGGTTGCCTCGGTTGCCGAGGGCTTGCCGGCCGGTCCTGGTGGCGCATGCGGGCAAATCGTCTTTACCTCGCAGGAAGCGGTCGAGGCGGCCAATGCGGGCAAGACGGTGATTCTCGTTCGCGAAGAAACCAACCCCGAGGACGTCGAAGGGATGCGGGCCGCCGAGGGTATTCTGACGGCGCGGGGCGGCATGACCAGCCACGCGGCCCTGGTTGCCCGGGGCTGGGGTAAGTGCTGCATCGTCGGCGCCGGCGAGTTGAAAATCGACGTACAGGCCGGCACGATGAGCGTCGGCGGCAAGACCTTCAAGAAAGATGGCTATATTACGCTCAACGGAACCAAAGGCCTGGTCTATGACGGCCAGTTGGCCATGATCGACGCCACGGAGAACCCGCGGTTTCAGGAGTTCATGGCGATCGTCGACAGGTTCCGCACGATGGGTGTGCGGACCAACGCCGACACACCCGAGGACGCCAAAATTGCCCGGCAGTACGGCGCCGAGGGCATCGGCCTGTTCCGCACCGAGCACATGTTCTACGGCAAGGGGAGCGAGGACGCCCTGTTCCAACTCCGCAAGATGATTCTTTCGAGCACGGACGCAGAGCGCCAGGCGGCGATCGACGACTTGGCCCCCTTTGTGAAGAAGGACATCAAGGATACGCTCGAGGCCATGGACGGCCTGCCCGTGACGATCCGCCTGCTGGATCCGCCGCTGCACGAGTTCGCGCCCGGCACGGTGGAAGGCCAGAAGGAGATGGCCGAGGCACTGGACACGACGGTCGAAGAGATCGCCGGGCGCGTCGAGTCGTTGCACGAGGTCAACCCGATGATGGGCCACCGGGGCGTCCGGCTGGGGATTACCCATCCGACGCTGACCGAGATGCAGATTCGCGCGATCTTCGAGGCCATGAAAGAGCTGAGGGCCGAAGGCAAGAATCCGAAGCCGGAGATCATGGTCCCGGTCACTTGTGCCGTGGGCGAACTGGACGTCACGAAGAAGGTCTATGACCGGATCAAGGCCGAGGTCGCCCCGAGCCTCGATGTGCACTACGGCACGATGATCGAGATTCCCCGGGCGTGCCTGTTGGCCGACAAGATGGCCCTGACGGCCGAGTTCTTCTCGTTCGGCACCAACGACCTGACGCAGATGGGTTTTGGTTTCAGCCGCGACGACATCGGCGGGTTCCTCGGCGCCTACGTCAGCCAGGGCATCCTCGAGGCCGATCCGTTCCAGACGATCGATCAGGCGGGCATCGGCCAGTTGATCGAGATGGCCGTCGAGAAAGGTCGCGCGGCGCGCGGCAACCTGAAGGTCGGCATCTGCGGCGAACAGGGCGGCGACCCGGCGTCGGTCGAGTTCTGCTTCGAGACGGGCCTGGACTACGTGAGCTGCTCACCCTACCGCGTGCCGATTGCCCGATTGGCGGCCGCCCAGGCGGCCATCAAGGCGAAGAAGTAGGCCCGGTAGGTATATTCTCCAAAATCCAGTAGGGTGCGGCGAGCCGTGCTTGCCCCACCAATTGATAATGCATGGATTGTGGTGGGGTGGTTCCCGCCTCACCCTACCAAGCTCCGTATGCCGCGATACAGCCGCGTTGCTCACGACACTGCTGGGCAAGCCAGCAGTGGCACCCGAGGCGAGGTGGTTTGCATTCCACTCCGCCGTTCCGGACACTACCAAGGGGCGCGGCCGAAGCCCGATTTGATCTCGTCCCCCGCGATGCGCCAACGGCCGTCGATTCTTTGGAATTCAATCGTATCCGAGGACGGGTGATCTGGGTGCGTTAAGCGGCCGGTGGCTCGATCTCCGGTAATCTCGACATTCGATAGCTTGAACTGCTTGATTCCCTCCGTTATCGCCTTCCGACGCTTCTCCATTTCATCTTTCGGAAACGGCATCCCCATTTCACGGTAGGTCCTTGCATCCATGAAGGCATCCATGACCGCAGCGAAGGCGCTGGACCTCTTGGATTCGTCCAGCAATTCTGGTCGTTCCAGCCCATACTTGTCACAGATGGCCTTGAACGTTCGGCTTTTTGGAGCCGCAAACGGAACCTTGCTCACCGTCGCTCGATACATGGTTTCTTGAACGTCGGGAGTCATGACTTCGTAAAGGGTCTTCCAGTCCTCGTGCATTAGAGCCTTCCGCAAGGTGTTGAAGGCCCTCTCGGGCGTACCACATCGTGGCTGCATCACAACGGTGACGATCAGAAAGATCAATCCTCCGATCAGCACAACAGCGCCGGCACCACCGCCCAAAAGGAATATCCAAAAGGTATCGACCTTCTTTCGCTTCCGTCGTTTCTTCGGCAACGGTGCCAAAGGTGCCAGCGACGAGCCTTGCGAGTCGACGTCGTCGGGTATCCCAGCAAACGGATCGGACGGCGCGGTGCCAATGCTCTCTTCATCCAAGAGCGGTGTTAGACCGTCCTGTACCGGCGTGGGGATGGTCAGATTCTGACCGCATTGGCACTTGGCGACCTTTCCGGCCAGTTCGTCGCGGACCTGATACTTGCGATTGCAGTGGGAGCAAGAGACGGGAATCGGCATGGCATCCTCTTCTTCGACGGCGGCAGGGCGGGATGGGAGCCCGACAGGCCCGCGACGCTCGTGACCGCTACCCCGGATTATACATGCCGGAGCGGTAGAGGCCTATTTGTCCGAAAGCGTCCAAAGGTCAATAGTTGCTTGACATTCGTTCCAGGTTCCGGTAGCCTACGGAGAGGTGTTGTGGCCCCTGGTGGGGGGCTTTGACGGCGGCTGTTCTCATTCAGTAGTTCCAAATTCGGCTGGCTGACACCTCAGCACGTCATCCTGAGCGTAGCGAAGGATCTCGATTGTCCAAGGAGATTCTTCGCTCCGCTCAGAATGACCATGCCGGGTCTTAGTAGAATTTGGAACTACTGTCATTCCTCAATCATCGCAACATTTCGCGGTTTCGGGGAGGCTATCCCATGCAAAAATCTCGCTCGCGGATCACCCTGCTTCGGTTGTTGTTTGTGGCGTTCCTTGTGGGGGCCCTGGTGCCGACGGCACAGGCCCAGAAGTGGAAGCGCGTCACGGAACGGACGAAGCTGAAGGCCGGCGATAAGGTCCAAGTCGAATTCATGGGGGAATGGGTCGACGCGAAGATCGTTGCCGTCCTGAGAAACGGTTCGGTTCGGGCGAGTTTCCGCAGCTCGCGTTTCGACAAAAGGGTCATGACGCACGTGTTCACTTCCAACCAGGTGCGAGTGGAAGCCAAACCTCGCGGTGGCCGGTCTATGAGGCGGACAGGCAATCCGTTCGAGCCGGAGAAGGGATTCAGGACCTGGCAGGACGACACGAGCAAGTTCAAGATCGAGGCCGAGTTCGTTGAGCTTGAGGACGGCGCCGTCCGTCTGAGGCGGCGTGACGGACGTATCGTGACGGTACCGCTGGACCGTTTGTGCCAGGAGGATCGCCGGTTTGTCAGACGGCTCCAGGGTGAAGCTGATGAAGACGAGGACGAGGACGAGGAAGAAGGCGGGTTTATAGACGAATTGCCCACGAGGCGCGCAAGCTGGGATAACGCCATGAGTGTTTACCTATCCGAAGACGTCAAGTCTTCGGGTTTGGCGCCGGACGGCGGTGCGGCGGCCAAGACCCTGACCAGGCGGCCCGTGTCCCTTCCACCGAAGGATGATTTCTTCGATAACGCGCAGGGGCTGTTCATTGCAGCCGATGCGCCGAATTGGGTCATGTTGCCGTTTTCGAGGATGAGCCAGCACCACCGGCCCACGCGAATCGTGCTATGCGATCTGGCGCGGGGGACCCGGCAGGCGCAATCCGTCAAGTTTCCCGTGGATGCGCTGGCCATCGATCTTGGGCCGTCGGGCAAGCAGGTGTTGTCCCGCCCCAACGGATTTCATTTCGGCACGAAAGCCCGAGTGGATGTCTGGAGCGTCCGGAAGGGAAGGCTCGAACATGAATTCGGCTGGAAACCCTATGAGGGCGCAGGCCACGGCAACCGTGATGAAGACGTGGCCTGGGCGGCCTTTGTTGACACAAATCGCGTGCTCACCCTGGGTTCCTCCGGAAAACTCGCACTCTGGAAGCTGCCCGACGTGCGAGCTATCTACTCGACGAAGCTCCTCCGTGGAACACGACCGGCGCTCAGCGCCGGCCGAAAGTACCTGGCGGCGTTGACGGACATCGGGTTGGTAGTGCTCGATGCGAAGACGGGGGAATTGAAAGGGTTCTATCGGGGTGCCCCAAAGCAAGGCGCCGTTGCCTTTCGGCCCGACGGTAAACGGATCGCTCTGGCCACGTCGAAGCGGCTGGTGGTTTGGGAATTCGCCGACGGAACATTGTATCGCGACATTGGGCTGGGCGTCGAAGCGCTTCGCTCGAACAAGATCGCGTGGCCGTCGAAGAATTACATTCTCGTCGGCGGTCGGTACTTGGTTGACTTGGAGAAATACTCGGTTCTGTGGGATTATCAGGGAGGAAGCATCGCCGGCAGTGTCAACCGCCAATTCTGGTGTCTCTGCAGCGAGGGCAACCAGCTGGCGCTGGTTCCCCAACCGCTTCCCCATAACAGCGCAAAAGAGGTTGCCCGACGACTGCAGCCCAAAGATGTTCAGGCCATCGAGCCTGGGGTGACGGTCAGTCTCGAGGTGCATGTTTCCGCATCGGCGAACCGGCGCGAGCAGATCAGGGAGGCCTATCGGCAGCAGTTGAAAGATCGAGGTTTTAAGGTCGCCGACGGGGAGCCGTTGAAACTCGTCGTCCGCACCAAAACCGGCAAAGCGGAGAAAGTCCTCTACGTGGAAAGCGGGGGCTTTCGGCGCCTCCGTCCGTTCGGGCCGTTGTCCGAGGGCGGGGATTTCGAGATCGTTAGGTTCCGGCAGCAGATCAGCCAGGTGGCCTTTGTCATCGACGGCCAGACGGCGTGGGAAAAGTTGGCCGTAGTCACTGCGCCTGGACAGATCCGCATGAAAGAGGGCGAGTCGATGCAGCAGGCCGTGAGGAGGCATGAGAAGCCCAATCTCCACTTCTTCGACGGTGTCCAAATTCCTTCGCACGTTGCCCGACCGCACAAGGACGTGACCTTTGGCGCCAGCAAGCTGACACCCTATGGTCTACGCCCAGCCGAGACCGAACCCAGGAAGAAGGAAGAGAAACCACAGCCTTCGCAGCCAACGCCGAGCGGGCGTCATGTGTGACCAGTGGCGATTGAGCCTTCTCGTGCGACGCGTCACGCTCGGCTCGGACAAAAGCTAGTCGGCCGGAACGAGCTTGGGCGTATAGACCCGGCTGCCGACAACGCGACCGTATCGCCGCCGCAATTGCCGAAAGTCGAACCGGAGAAAACCGTAGAGCGACTCCGGCGGCCGCTCGGCGAGCCACTGCCGGGCGAGCCGCTCGGCCTGTCGGTCGTGATCGCCCGAGGAGCTGTGGGCATAGCACCGGCCTCCATAACGCCGGACGTCGCCGTTGAAGTCGGGGCTGATGTGCCACAGTTCGTGGAGAATCGTGGCGAGCTTCTCCTCGAACCCCAATTGGAAAAAGCGGGGCAGGTAAAAGTTGAGGATATAGAGTATCTCTCGACCGGAGGAGCTGTATAGACGCTCAATAGCCCATTGTCGGCCATGGCGAAACGTGTGGGCCTTTCCTCCGACAAAGCGCATGGGCGTCAAGGAAGCATACAAGCCCCAGCTCGTTCTGCTACGCGTCTGAGAGAAGCTGATTACCACGCGAGACAGATCGATGTGCCGAAGCTCGGCCAAGCGGTCCGTCATGTCCTCGCACAGGCGCCGCATGTGCAGCGTGAAGTCGAAGCCCTGCGAGCGAGGTTCTCCTTGTCTTGCGGTGGCCATGGCGTCCGTTCTCCGGAGGGCGTCCCGCGATATGAAGAATCAGGACGGCAGAGGCACTGCCGTCCTGATGGCTGCTTGTATTGGCGCGGTGTTAACTGGAAGCAGCTACTTCTTTTTCTTCTTTTGCTTCTGGGTATCCTCCACCGCGACGTCTTCTTCGTCGGCCGGTGTTTCGGCCTGCACGTCGTTGTCCTTTTCGTCGGTTTCGGCTTCCGCCGCCGGCTCATCGGCTTGCGTGGTTTCTTCGGTTTCGTCGGCGTTCTCTTGGTCCTCGAAGACGGGCTTGGGTGCCGCGCCCCGCACGCGATCGTTGCGCCCGACGAATTCGAGAATTGCCTGCTGGCCCGCGTCTCCCAGACGTGGATGGGCAAGGCGAACGACTCGGGTGTAACCGCCCGCTCGATCGGCCATTTGCGGGGCAATCTCGTCAAACAGAATCCTGACGGCTTCTTTGTTGCCCAACAGTCGTAGCACATGGCGCCGCGCGGCCAGCGCGGGCGAAATGGCCTTGTTCCATTGCTGCCACTGGTCACTGCCGCGCCACGCCCGCCACGCGTCGCTGTGGCGATCGGCATCGGACTCGAATTGGCTGGCGGCTTCCTCGTGGGGTAAGGCGCGTCGGGCGATGGTCACGCACCGCTCCAGCAGCGGTCGGACTTCCTTGGCCTTGTGCAAGGTCGTGGTGATTCGACCTTTTACCTTTGGCGCGTTGTCTTCGTCTTCGGCATCGCGCCGGGTGAGGATCAGCGCGCTGGCCAGATTCCGCAACAAGGCACGTTGGTGTTTTGGATTACGGCCGAGCTTGCGGCCCTTCTTTCGATGTCGCATCGTTCCGGTCTGTCGTGTGCAGAGTGAAGTATTATCCTTGCAGCCGCGGCGGGCGCACTGCCCGTGCAAACGCCGACGGGGCCGGCTAGATGGGGCTGGTCGGCGCCGGCGGTACTCGCATACCCATGTGCAGTCCCATCGCGCTGAGCTTCTCGCGAACTTCCATTAGTGTGGTTTCGCCGAAGTTACGGACCTCCAGCAGTTGGTCTTCGGAGCGGGTGACGAGATCGCGGACGGTATTGATGTTCTCCGACTCAAGGCAATTCGTTGCCCTGACGGAAAGATCCAGCTCGGCCAGGCTCATTGAGAGCTTGGCTTCCATGGCCGGGTCGAGCCCGCCGCTCCCGGTGCCGCGCACCTCGGCGAAGACCTTGGGCCCCAATTCTCGATACTGGACGAAGGGATTGAGGTGTTTGCGAAGGATTTTTGCGGATTCGACCATTGCCATTTCTGGTGTGATCGACCCATCGGTCCAAATCTCCAACGTGAGTTTGTCGTAGTTGGTTTTCTGGCCGACGCGGGTTTCTTCGACTTCATATCGGACCTTGACGATGGGGCTGAACGCCGCGTCGATCGGGATGGTCCCGATTTCCTGGATGTTGGCGCTGTGTTCGGTTGCCGGAACATAGCCCCGGCCGTTTTCAACCACCATCTCCATGACGAACGGAACGTCGTCGGTGAGCGTGGCGATGAGATGGTCGGGGTTGACCACCTCGACCACGCCGTCGGTAGCAACGTCGGCGCCGGTAACCGGTCCTGCCGTATCTTTATCCAGTCGGATAACCCGAGTCTGCTCCGACGCATTGGTGACGACCAAGGCCTTGACGTTCAGCACGATATCGGTCGCGTCTTCGAGTACGCCGGGCAAGGTAGTGAATTCATGCTGGGCACCGTGGAGCTTGATTTGGGTGACGGCGCTGCCTTCCAAGCTGGACAGCATGATCCGACGCAAGCTGTTTCCAACGGTAACGCCGAAACCTCGCTCGAACGGTTCCGCGATGAACTTGCCATAGGTGCCACTCAGAGTCGATCCATCACACGAGACCTGACTGGGCAATTCAAGTCCACGCCATCGTATGCGCATGAGATTTCTCCGATCCTTTATGATGCACTATGGGTTAATTGAAGTTCACATGGATAACGACTGGGTTCGGCAACCACCCGGCCGACGTGCTGGGACTTCTGCCCGTTGGCCGTGCCCGGTGACCCTACCGGCGTCAATGGCGTCCGCCGAACACCATCGCTCGACTACTTGGAACAAAGCTCCACGATCAGTTGCGGCTGAACCGGGATCGAAATATCTTCCACTTCCGGCAACCGGACCACTTGCCCTTCCGGCTTGTCGCCGGGAATCAACGCGAGGAAATCGGGCACGTCGCGGTGATGTTCGGCCAGGTTGTTCTTGACTTGCTCCAGGCTTTTGGCTCGCTCTTTCACTCGAATCACGTCCCCGGGACGTACCAGGAAGCTGGGAATATCCACTCGACGCCCGTTGACCGTGATATGCCCGTGGCAAACGATTTGCCTGGCCTGGGCGCGCGATTGCCCAAAACCAAGGCGGTGAACGACATTATCCAGCCGGCGCTCCAGGAGGCTCATCAACACCTGGCCCGTATTGCCCTGAGTCCGCTCGGCGCGCCGGAAGTACTTGCGAAACTGTGACTCCAAGACGCCGTAATAGTGCTTCACTTTCTGCTTTTCGCGCAGGTGAATCCCATAGTCGGTCATCTTTCCACGACGGAAGGACTGGGAGCCGGGTGGGTTTTCGCGACGTTCCGCGGCGCATTTCGGCGAATCGCAACGCAATCCCTTCAGAAACAGTTTCGTTCCCTCACGTCGGCACATGCGACAGACGGGTCCGGTATAACGAGCCATCCTCGATCAAACTCCCGGCATAAATGTGTAAAAACGCAGACGTTTTTCATTGAGGAACCACAGAGGAACACAGATAAACACAGATAGGGGGATGCGTTTCGGCGTCGAGTGGATGATTGCAAGCGTCCGTTTTTTGGGGGAGTCTTGCAGATGCCTTCGCTTAGGAATGTTTTTCGGGCTGCGGCCCATTTCCCGATGCTCTTAGCCGATTCCTATCCGTGTACGTCTGTGTGCATCTATGGTTTCTTTCTCCTTGACAGTTTAAGTGGCGTGACCAAGCCAGCCTAGACGCGGCGACGTTTTTTCGGACGGCAACCGTTGTGGGGCAACGGCGTCACGTCCTCAATGGACTTGATCATCAAGCCGGCCGATTGCAGCGACGTGATGGCACTTTCTCGGCCACTGCCGGGGCCGTTGACCTTGACCTCGACCTCCTTCATGCCGTACTTGATCGCCTTCTCGGCCGCCTGCTGCGCGGCCAATTGGCCGGCAAAGGGAGTGCTCTTCCGACTACCCTTGAAACCGCTGGTGCCCGCGGTGGCCCAGCAAAGCGTGTCTCCCTTGGTATCCGTAATCGTAATCGTCGTGTTGTTGAAACTCGCCTTAATATGGGCGATTCCGACCGTCACGCTACGACGGCTCTTGCGTCGTTTTGGCTTCGCTTTGGCCACCGTTCGAGATGCTCCCCAAAAGGTTATTGTCTGGTATAAACCACCGGGCACGAAGGCTTGTCGTAAACCTGCTTATTGAGGACGTCGTTACCGCAGATCCTTGACACCCTTCTTTCCGGCGACCGTTTTCTTCGGTCCCTTACGGGTACGGGCGTTGGTGCGCGTTCGCTGGCCACGAACCGGCAGACCCCGGCGATGACGCAGGCCGCGGTAACAACCGATGTCACGCAGGCGGATAATATTCTGGTTAATGGTACGTCGTAGCTGGCCTTCGACCATGTAATCCTTGTCCAACAGAGTCGCCAACCGGACCAATTCGTCTTCGCGGAGCTCGCGAGCCCGAAGATTCGGGTCGACGCCCGCATTGTGACACAACTCGCGTGCCGTTTTCGGTCCTACGCCATATAAGTACGTCAATGCGACCACGGTTGGTCGGTCACTGGGGATATCGACACCCAATAAGCGCGGCATATCAATTCGTCCGGATGGAAATGACTACGACGTCGGTCAAGGGAGATCGTGATTACCCAACGCTCTAGCCCTGCCGTTGCTTGTGGCGAGGGTTAGAACAAACCACAAAGACGACGCCCCGACGACGCACGACCTTACAGTGTTCACAGATTCGCTTGACGCTGGCTCGAACTTTCATGGCGAGACCGATCCCAGCTTATCCAAAGTAGCAAAGCATTCTAGTATATGCTCTGGGGTGGGTAAGCCTCAAGCCCCCTAGGCCCCGTTTTCTGTTTTCCAGGTCACAAGACCTCGTGAAGCGAGAGTTTTCCCCCACGGAAGCCGCAGCCAGTCACGTGGTGCGTGCCTTCGAATTGCCCACTCCCCCTAATCTTCTTATTTGTGGCTCCAGAGCTTGGTATGAACTGTTCAGGACTGGGGTGTTTACCCAGGCAGTCGTTATTGGTCTTCATCCGGGCCCGCAGTCAGGACGTAGGGCCCTGACTGGCGAATCGCAACCGTGTGCTCGAAGTGGGCACTTGGCTTACCGTCGGCCGTGGCCTGCGTCCAATGGTCCGGTCGGGTCTGAATGTGTTTGCTGCCCATGTTGACCATCGGCTCGACGGCAATCACCAGCCCGGGCACGAGCTCGAAATCACCGCTTCGGCGGAGCTGCTTGCTGACGAAGTTGGGTACCTGGGGATCTTCGTGCATCTCCCGTCCAATCCCGTGTCCCACAAACGCTTCCACGACCGCGAAGCCGTGGTCATTGACATACTCTTCCATTTGGACGGCCACCTCGCTCCAGAGCGAACAGTGGACCATCTGCTCGATGGCCAGGTCGAGGACACCCCGGGTGACGTTCAACAGCTCTTGGATCTTGGGGGCGACCTCGCGTATCGGATGGGTCACGGCCGCATCGCCGCACCAGCCGCTTAGCCTACAACCGGTATCGATGCTGAGTATGTCTCCTTCCTTCAATACGCGATCGCTTGGAATACCGTGGACCACCTCTTCGTTGATCGACATGCACGTGACGGCTGGGAAGGGAATAGGGCCGGGCACGCCCTTAAAAAGCGGCTCCGCTTTGCGCTCGCGGAAGAATTGCTCGACGGCAGCGTCGATTTCCTCGGTGGTTATCCCAGGGCGGATCATCGAGGCGGCCAACTGATGTGCTTCCCAGACGACCAGCCCCGCCTTGCGAAGCAGCGCGATTTCACGAGGTGACCGAAGTATCTCCACGCTGGCCAGTCTCCTGTTGCCTGGTGGTCTCCCTTCTCGAGTGCGAGAC
>Ga0315543_1001972_pt1 | contig 20961 bp, 11 predicted proteins | sample SalMarSW160210MG_2_FD_203098 | JGI IMG/M metagenome (GOLD analysis project Ga0315543, IMG submission 203098) | Salt marsh sediment microbial communities from the Plum Island Ecosystem LTER, Massachusetts, United States - Salt Marsh Sediment SW1601-210 ...
TTATTGCGGTTCACGTTTAAGCCAGCTATCGCCTGACGGTGAATATACAGTTCAATTTCCCCAGGCAACAGAAGGAAGAACCGGTGAACCGGTTTTGCCTGAATCGGTTTTGCCCTGGAGCACCCCCTGGCGTATAATAGCAGTATCCGACAGCATGGCAACGCTGGTCGAATCAACACTGGGGACCGATTTAGCCATACCGGCCAGGTACGATGTTTCGTCGTGGCTGGAGCCCGGTGTTGCATCCTGGAGTTGGGTCATTCTAAAAGACGGTGCAACTGTTTATAATACTCAGCGCCAGTTCATTGATTTTGCAGCTTCAATGAATTGGAAGTATTGTCTCATTGATGCTTTATGGGATTCACAGATTGGTTACACACAGATACAACAACTTGCCGATTATGCCGAAACCAAAAATGTAAAAATTTTATTGTGGTATAATTCTGCAGGAGATTGGAATACTACTCCCCAAACACCTCGCGATAAAATGCTTACCACCGGGTCAAGAAATGCCGAGTTCCAAATACTGCAAGATATGGATATTGGCGGCATTAAAGTCGATTTTCTTGCCGGTGATGGACAATCCATGATGAAGTATTATATTGATATCTTAAAAGATGCCGCGAAATACAATCTTGCTGTAAACTTTCATGGATGCACTTTTCCAAGAGGTTGGTATAGGACCTATCCTAATTTAGTGAGTATGGAAGCCGTTAAGGGTGAGGAGTACGTGACCTTTGATCAGTACGACGCTGATCAACAACCTTCACATTGCGCGACTATTCCATTCACAAGAAACTTGTTCGATCCTATGGATTTTACGCCTGTAAACTTCTCGGGCATACCTAATATAACACGCAGAACTACGGGTGGTTTTGAAATAGCCTTATCGGTCCTTTTTACTTCCGGCATCCAACATATAGCGGAAACCCCCTCAGGAATGGCATCGCAAAGGGATTTTGTAATAAAATATATGAGTAATTTACCGGATAGATGGGATGACACGAAATTTATTGACGGTTTCCCGGGAAAATTTGTCGTGTTGGCCAGAAAAACAGGCGACGTGTGGTATATAGCAGGCATTAATGGAGAAAACACCACACGTACCCTAACCTTAAATCTTTCTTTCCTGAGCGATACTACCGAGCGGGTGATAATAACCGATTCGGTCAATACACAATTCTTAATTGAAAGAAACATCGATCTTTCCAGCCCGGTTAACATAACTATGTACCCTTATGGCGGATTTGTTATTACAGCCTCAAGTGTAACGGGAATACCGGAGGAGCCGAGAAGTTATCGTTTGATGCAGAATTATCCTAATCCATTCACTTCAGTAACGTCTATAGAGTATGAATTACCTAAGGATGAGGAAGTAGCGTTAAAGGTATACAATACGTTAGGCCAAGAGGTAGCAGTATTGGAGAGAGGTAAGAAGGAAGAAGGTTATCATGAAGTAAAGTGGTATGCATCAAATTTGCCTACAGGTGTATATTTATATAGACTAATAACCGGCTCTTTTAATGATACAAAAAAATTGTTATTCGTTAAATGATATATAGTAACAATACTAGGAGAAAAAAACGAAAAAATTAAAATTAAGTTTTTATCTTATCCTACTTTTAATTTTGCCGGTAATTAATTTGTCTGCACAAAAATGGCAAAGCGATAACGGAGATGGAACATATACCAATCCGGTTATCTATTCTGACTTTCCTGATCCGGATGTAATCCTTGTGGATTCTACTTATTACATGGTTTCAACAACTATGTTTATTTTTCCGGGAGTGACCATACTCAAATCATACGACCTGGTAAATTGGGAATATTGCTGCAATGCCGTGGAGCGGATGGATTTCAGTCCTTGCTACAACCTTGATGGTTGCAACAGATACAGTCATGGCCAATGGGCAACCAGTTTAAAATATCATAATGATAAATTTCACTTATTATTTATTACACTTGATGAAGGTGGTTTTCACTGTACAGCAGATAAAGCTGAAGGACCATGGGAAATTACACATTTACCGAGAGGATTTTATGATCCCGGTTTGTTTTTTGATGATGATGGCAAAATATATGTGGTGCATGGGTATGGTGATATTTACGTTACCGAATTGGATACAAACCTTGTGGCCATCGGCAGTGATAGTCTTGTTTTTACGGGTGATATTCGCCCCGGACTTGAAGGCGCCCATGTATATAAACTTTTTGGTTACTACTATTTATATTGCACATACGGAGGAAGAGACGGGTTTCAGGTAGCACTGCGTTCAACAAATATATACGGCCCTTACGAAGAACAGATTGTGATCAGAGACGACAGCTATTTAGGGACGGGTCTGCACCAGGGAGCACTCATCGAAACTCAGACAGGTGAATGGTGGACAATTCTCTTTCAGGATGGAGGTGCATTTGGACGTTTCCCCACTTTACAGCCCGTTACATGGACCGATGATTGGCCAATGGTTGGCGTTGATGGAAAAGGTGTTATAACATATCAAAAGCCAGATGTAGGCAAAGAGTATCCTATTACAATATTTCCCACTTCCGATGAATTTGATAGTACTGAGTTAGGCATGCAGTGGGGTTGGAACCATAATCCGGATTCAACGAAATGGTCATTGACAGAGAATCCTGGATACTTAAGGCTTTACACAGCCAAAGTTGTATCTAATTTACGTGATGCCCGCAATACCCTTACACAAAGAATCTTTGCTTATTATTCTACAACTGTGGCAACAACTGCTACTATCAAAATGAATGTTGACAATATGCAAGATGGTGAAATAGCAGGACTTGCGGTTTTTCAGGATCCGTATGCATATATTGGAATCAAAAAAATGGACGGCATTAAATATGTTGTAATGGTAAAAAATGGAACACCCATCGATTCTGTTGAATTTGATAACTCTACAGTATACTTAAGGGCAATTGCTGATTATGGGACCAGCAGAGCTACTTTCGCATATAGTTTAGATGAGGAGACGTTCACAAAGCTCGGAAACCAACTCTCGATGCAGTTTAACCTTACGATTTTTACCGGGAACAAATTTTGTCTATTTAATTATGCAACGATAACTACAGGCGGATTTGTTGATTTTGACTGGTTTAGAATAGCTGCGATGTCATCTGGAGTGATCCCTGAAAAGGATAATCCACTGAACAATATACCACAAACTTTCTTTTTGGGACAAAATTATCCCAATCCCTTCAATTTTGCAACAAAAATTAAGTATTCAGTTCCGGAGAGGGGGCACCTAACTTTGAAAGTGTTTAATCTGCTTGGTCAGGCAGTAGTAACATTATTTGAAGGTATCCGCCAGCCGGGTGATTATGAAACAACATTTAATGGTGAATATCTCGCAAGTGGAATATATTCTTATCAATTAAAAGCTGGAAATTTTGTGGATACAAAGAAACTAATACTATTGAAATAGTATCATATTGCTTAAACTTCAGTTGAATAGTAATTGGTATTCAATTTCAATATTTATTACTATGGACGAGGGCGGATTTATTGATATTAAGTGATTTAGAACAACCATAAATTTATAAAATGATTTTATTCCTGAAGAAATTAGGAGATTAACTTGTTAAAAAATACTAAACTTAAGAACCTCGGTCCCCTTCTTTTCTCATTTTCATTCTGTTTACTGTTTAAACTAAATGTACAAGCACAAAGTAGTTCATTGCTGAAATTATGGTATAATCAACCTGCCAAACAATGGGTCGAGGCGCTGCCTGTTGGGAATGGTCGCTTAGGCGCTATGGTATTCGGAAACCCTTCGCAAGAAGAAATTCAGCTCAATGAAAATACGGTTTGGGCTGGTCAGCCAAACCGCAATGACAATCCCGATGCCAAAAAAGCATTGCCAAAAGTCAGGGAATTGATTTTTGCCGGTAAGTATAAAGAAGCACAAGACCTGGTGAACGAGAAATTTATCAGCCGTAACTCTCAAGGTATGCCTTATCAAACTGTTGGGAATCTTATCCTTTCGTTTCCGGGACATGAAAATTTCACAAATTACTATCGGGAACTGAATATTGAAACCGCCGTGATTTCTTCACGCTATGATGTTGATGGAGTGACATATAAGCGTGAAATTTTTGCCTCATTTCCTGATCAGGTCGTTATTTTCAGAATTACAGCCAGTAAACCCGGCAAAATTAATTTTACGGCTTCAATGAATCGTCCTGCACCGGTAGATATTTCGACTGAAGGTAATGATAAATTAATCATGTCGGGAGTAACAGGTGATTGCGATTCTGTAAAAGGCGCAGTTAAGTTTCAAGCGCAGGTTAAAATAATAACAGAAGGAGGCACGGTATCGGCAGCCAATAATAATATAATTGTAAACAACACAGATGCTGCAACCCTCTATATTTCGATTGCATCAAATTTTAAAAATTATAATGATATCAGTGCCAACGCCGGTAAAAGAGCAAATGCTTATCTTCAAAAAGCTCTGAAAAATAATTATGAACAAGCCTTAAAAGACCATATTGCCGATTATCAGCGCTATTTTAATGGAGTAAGCATCGACCTGGGTATAACCGATTCCCTAAAAAATCCTACCAATGTTCGTATTGAACAGTTTGCCAGAGGTAATGATCCGCAATTGGTAGCATTATGCTTTCAGTTTGGTCGTTACTTGCTGATTTCTTCTTCACGGCCCGGCGGACAGCCTGCCAATCTTCAGGGAATTTGGAACGATCAGCTTTATCCACCCTGGGATAGTAAGTATACTGTAAATATAAACACAGAAATGAATTATTGGCCTTCCGAAATCACAAACCTCAGCGAAATGAATGAACCGCTGATTCAGATGATACGTGACCTTTCCCAGACCGGTAGACAGACTGCAAAAATTATGTATGGCAGAGAAGGATGGGTGCTTCATCACAATACGGATATCTGGCGGATAAACGGACCTATAGATGGCTCATTTTGGGGAATGTGGCCCATGGGCGGTGCTTGGCTTTGTCAGCATCTATGGGAAAAATATGAATATAGCGGCGACAGAGAATATCTTAAATCTGTATATCCTGTAATGAAAAGTGCGGTCGAATTTTACCTTAGTTTTTTAACCGAAGAACCGCGACATAAATGGCTGGTTGTCTGTCCTTCGGTTTCTCCGGAAAATTCTCCGGCAATTCATCCTGAGTCTTCGATTAGCTTCGGTACAACAATGGATAACCAATTACTTTTTGATCTATTCACGAAAACTATAAAATCTGCAGAAATTTTAAAGACTGATAAGGAATTAGCAGAAAAAATAAAAGAGACGTTGAAACGTTTACCTCCGATGCAGATTGGACAATGGGGGCAATTACAGGAATGGATGCAAGATTGGGACAGCAAGGACGACAAACACCGTCATATCTCACATTTGTATGGCCTGTTCCCTTCCAATCAGATATCGCCTTATCGGACACCGGAATTGTTTTCTGCTGCAAAAACATCGCTCGTAGCACGGGGTGATGAATCCACCGGCTGGTCTATGGGATGGAAAGTAAATTTATGGGCACGTCTTCTCGACGGAGATCATGCTTTAAAACTAATTACCGACCAGCTAACACCTTCTATCCAACCCGATGAAAAACAAAAAGGAGGCACTTATCCCAATCTTTTCGATGCTCACCCGCCCTTCCAAATCGATGGTAATTTTGGTTTCACTGCCGGTGTTACCGAAATGCTCATTCAAAGCCATGATGGTGAAATCTTCGTACTTCCCGCGTTGCCTGATGTTTGGAAAAACGGAAGCGTAAACGGCCTTTGCGCCCGCGGAGGATTCGAAATCGAATCTATGGAATGGAAAAACGGGGAAATCTCAAAGTTAGTTATTAAATCGGCCCTCGGAGGAAACTGCAGGATTCGTTCTTATACAAAATTAAGAGCAGAAGATAGAAGAAATCTTAAATCCGCAAAAGGGGAAAATCAAAATCCTTTTTACCAAACTCCAGAAGTAAAAGAACCAATAATTTCTAATAAGGCAACCCTTGAAAATGTAAAGTTAAAAAATACTTTTAAATATGATATCGAAACCAAACCAGGAGAAAAATATACCTTATTGCAATGAATGTGAAAAAATTATAGTAAAAATTGAAGGCTGTAACAAATATTGGGAATCATAAACTCATAATCAAATGAATTGTTTGCTAAAAAAAAGGAGACTATCATGAAAAAATTACTCTTTGCTTTACTGTATGTTCTTTCTTTTTCCCTGTCTGCTCATACAGCAAAAATTAAAATTGATGTCGATAGAATAATCGGAGAAATCGATCCAAAAATTTACGGGGTATTTATGGAACCTATTCATTTTTCCCGTCCCCTGCCTGGTCAGGAAGAAACCGTTTTCGGGAATACACTTTACGGTCCATTATACAATCCTGATTCTCCTCTGGCTGATAAAAATGGTTTCAACAAAGAATATATTGAGGCAGCCAGAGAACTGAAAATTACCAATATGCGCTGGCCGGGCGGAAATTTTGTTATGGGTTATAACTGGCAGGATGGCATCGGACCAAAGGACCAGCGCCCTGCCCGCGTTAACCTGGCATGGGGCGGAATCGATAACAATCATGTGGGTACGGATGAATGGATTGCATTAAATAAAGCCATAGGGAGTGAAAATATTATCTGTGTTAATCTGGGTTTGGCTACGATACAAGATGCATGCTACTGGGTTGAATACTGCAATTATAAGAAAGGAACAACCTATTCCGATTTACGCGCTAAAAACGGGTATGAGAAGCCATACAATGTAAAAATCTGGGGTCTCGGTAATGAAGTCGACGGCGCGCCCTGGGAACTGGGTTATAAATGTGCCGAAGATTATGTCAAGGTGGCCAGGGAAGCTGCCAAAGCCATGAGATCGGTAGATCATACGATCAAATTCGTCGCTTCCGGATCATCGTACTACGAGAGCACCGGTCAGTGGGTGGAATGGAACCGAAAAATACTTACTGGGCTCGGAGATATGATCGATTATATTTCCATTCACGCTTATTGGAACTGGGGTGAAATGCCTGACTATTACACATATATGGGACAGAGAGCTCTGGAATTTGAAGAAAAGATAAGAGTAACTGCTAATGAAATCGATGCGGTAAAAGCAATGAAGGATTTTAAGAATCCCATCTATATTTCGGTTGATGAATGGGGGGTTTTTGGGAGAAACTTTTTATCCGTTCTTCCGATAGCGCAATGTTTCAATTCATTTATCCGTCATGCAGATGTGGTTAAAATGACCAACTATACCTTGTTTACATCCTTACTGAGTTTTGACAAAGATAAAGGGACGTTTAAAACTCCGTTGTTCCACACATTCAAATTATTTTCAAACAATTGCCATGGTAATTCAGTTGACGTTTTCGTAGACTGCGATAACTATGATACAGATGAATGTATGGATATTCCCTACCTCGATGTAACATCCGTCTTTAATGTTACAACTGATACACTATTCATTAATGTCGTAAATAGACATAAAGATGAATCAATAGAAACCGAAATTCTCAGCACTTCCGGAACATTTTCCGGTAAGGCATTGGTAAGCATAGTTAACAGACAAGACATTTATGAAGATTTTTCTTTTGATAAAAAGGAAGAATACGTTCCAAAAACAAATGAATTATCGGTTGAGGGGAAAAAGATAACCTACTCTTTCCCGCCGCATTCATTTACACAGATCAAAGTTGGAGTGAAAAAATAGAAAGTAAATTAAAAACGGAGGGAGAACTATGAAAAAGTTGATTTATTCGATTTTTACGTTCCTGGTGTTTAGTTTTCTTGCTAACGCACAGAATATGGTAAAACATGCCCCGCTTGGTTTTGACAGTTTGCGTGCTGATATAGCACACGGAAAAATTGATACTGTCAATTACGAATCAAAAACAGTCGGCACTAAACGTAAAGCTGTTATTTATACTCCTCCGGGATATTCAAAAGATAAAAAGTATCCGGTGCTATATCTTTTACATGGCATAGGCGGTGACGAAACGGAATGGCTTAAAGGAGGCCAACCTCATGTGATTTTTGATAATCTTTATGCTGAAAAGAAAATCGAGCCTATGATTGTTGTCATGCCCAATGGCAGGGCTATGAAGGACGACCGTGCGGTAGGGAATGTTTTTGACAGTGTTAAAGTGCAGGCATTCGCAACTTTTGAGAGAGATTTACTTAACGATTTAATTCCTTTCATAGAAAAAAATTACCCGGTTTATCAGAACCGAGAAAATCGGGCGATTGCAGGTTTATCGATGGGTGGCGGACAATCATTGAATTTCGGATTAGGTAATCTCGACAAATTTGCATGGGTGGGAGGATTTTCCTCGGCACCCAACACTAAAAGTCCGGAATTATTGGTTCCCAACCCTAGTGATGCAAGAAAGAAACTAAAGTTGCTTTGGATTTCGTGTGGTGATGCCGATGACCTGATCACATTCAGTCAACGCACTCACGATTATTTAAATGCAAACAATGTCCCCCATATTTATTATATAGAGCCCGGTGCACACGACTTTAAAGTTTGGAAAAACGATTTATACATGTTTACTCAACTTATTTTTAAACCAGTAGACATTTCAAAATTTTCCAAGTACAGTATTCTGGGGATACCCGCTTCAACCAATGTTAGAAGAGCAAAATATCCACAGATTTTACCGGATAGTCGCGCAATCTTTCAAATCAAAGCACCGGATGCACAAAAAGTCCAACTCGATTTAGTAAAGAAATATGACATGGTAAAAGATAGTGAGGGAATCTGGGAAGTCACCACCGATTCGTTAAGCGAGGGATTTCATTATTATTCTTTAATTATTGATGGTGTTGCTTTGGCCGATCCGGCAAGTGAAACATTTTATGGCATGGGACGAATGGCAAGCGGAATTGAAGTACCCTTCAAAGGAGATGACTATTACGCTGTTAAAGATGTTCCACACGGAGAAATAAGGATAAAACGATATTTTTCTACTGTCTTTAACAAATGGCGTCAATTTTATATTTATACACCTGCTGACTATGATAATAATATAAACGAAAAATACCCGGTATTATACATATTGCATGGTGGCGGCGAAGATGAAAGAGGCTGGGCAACCCAGGGTAAAACAGATTTGATTCTTGACAACCTCATCGCCGAAAAAAAAGCAAAACGTATGCTTGTTGTCATGCCGGATGGAAATGTGGATTTACTAGGCTTTGGTGAAGATAATTTGAAATTGTTCGAAGCCGAATTAAAGCAATGTATTATTCCATTCGTCGAAAAAAATTATAGGGCAGAAACCGATTCTAAGAACCGGGCGCTTGCGGGATTGTCGATGGGCGGAATACAAACGCTCTATGTTGGTATAAAGAACATTCAACTTTTTTCGTATTTGGGAGTGTTTAGTTCCGGCTGGATACTACCAATGCAAAAGAGTATTTCCGATGCACAATATGAATTTATGAAAAAAAATGTCGATATGATTAACAGCAATTTAAAACTACTTTGGATTGCAATGGGAGGCAAAGAAGATATAGCTTATAACAATTGTCAAATCATGCTTTCAAAATTTGATGAGATGAAGATTAAGTATACGTATAGTGAATACCCGGGAGGGCATACCTGGCCTGTGTGGAGAAATAATCTATATAAAATTGCACCATTGTTGTTTAATTGATTATCTAAGGAGGTAAAATGAAACTTAAAAGAATTTTTGTTATGTGTGCGTTTATTATATTTTTAATAAAATGTAGTTCTCCTACCCGGAATCCGATTATCACAGATATATTCACAGCTGATCCGGCAGTATTGGTCTACCAGGATACGGTATTTTTATACGCCGGGCACGACGAAGCTCCAGTCGGAACAGCGGAGTATGTGATGCATGATTGGCACGTATTTTCTTCCACGGATATGGTCCATTGGACTGACAGAGGTGTATGTCTTTCTGTTAAGGATTTTTCATGGGCTTACGATCATGCTTATGCTGGGCAGTGCGTTTATCATGATGGTAAGTTCTATTGGTATGTACCAATGGGACACAAAAAAGATAGTTCAAGCAACGGCGGCTTTGCCATAGGCGTAGCGGCGTCCTCCTCCCCAACCGGTCCCTTTACCGATGCTATTGGTAAAGCGCTAATTACCAACGAGATGACAACCGATAAAACGCATTCCTGGGACGATATTGATCCAACCGTATTTATAGATGATGATGGCCAGGCGTATCTTTACTGGGGCAATAAAAGCTGCAGATATGTAAAACTTAAAGCCAACATGATCGAGCTGGATGGCCCCATCTCTGTTGTTACTCTAGATAATTTTGAGGAGGCACCCTGGCTTTACAAGCGGAATGGTACCTATTATCTCGTTTATGCGGCTTTATTTCCGGAATATATCGATTATGCAACATCTAACAGCCCAACAGGCCCATGGACTTACCGCGGTCGAATTACCGATACAGCATATAATAGCACCACCATCCACCCGGCAATTATAGATTATCATGGTGATTCATATCTCTTTTACCATAACGGTGCACTCCCCACTGGCGGCGACTATCGGCGTTCTATATGTCTCGACTACCTCTATTACGATTCCAACGGTACAATAAAGAAAGTAACACAAACAACTAATGGTGTGAAAGCTGTTAAATAGAAAAAAGCGTACAAATGGAGGACTGTGCTTGACATTGTGACATTATACTACTCAAAGTCTCCTATCTTACAAAATTTCGAAAACAAGAAAAAGGAGAACTATCAATTCTGAATTATTAATTTTGAATGATGAATTGCCCCACTACACCAAAAGCTTAGAACGAGGGGATAAAACTTTCAATTTAAAAAGAAAAGTCACAAAATCTTATATTGACAGAGATAAGATTTCCTTTATACTTCTAATATGCGAGTTAAGAGAATATATAGATAACATGTTGATGGATATGAAATCACCTAGAATTGTTAAAATATGTTTATACGGCTTGACAATAGAATATTTGCGATTGTTGTTAGCAGTTACTGAAAACTATTATAATGGAAATTTTAATAACAGAAATATTTAAATAAAGGATTTTAAAAATGAGAAAATTTGTTTTAACACTTGTTATCGGATTTTGGGTAGGTAATTCATTCGCCCAAAATAAAGTAATTATTAATGCCGATTCGGCTAAAACACAGATAAGTAAGCATATTTACGGACACTTCGCTGAACATATCGGCGGAGTTATATACGACGGAATATATGTCGGCGAAGACAACGCAAACATCCCCAATACGGCCGGGGTGCGCAATGATGTAATACAGGCTCTTAAAGATTTGAACATCCCAAACTTACGATGGCCCGGAGGGTGTTTTGCAGATACTTATCATTGGAAAGATGCTATTGGTCCTAAACACGAAAGAAAGCATATCGAAAATTTATCCTGGGGCAATTACCGTGAGGATAACAGTTTCGGCACACATGAGTTTCTCAATTTGTGCGAACTGCTTGGTGCTGAGCCGTATTTGGCTGTAAATATGAATACAGGCAGTGTACAGGAAGCCGTTGAGTGGGTGCAATATACAAATCATGCAAATGGAACCAGCTATCTAACCGATCTCCGAGAGAATTATGGACGCAGCAAACCCTGGAATGTTAAATATTGGGGAATCGGCAACGAATCCTGGGATTGCGGAGGTCATATGTCCGTAGACTACTATATCAATCTATATAAGCGATACGCTACAGCCATGACGAACTACTTCAACACCGAAAACCTTTTTAGAATCGCCGTAGGCCCAGGCTTACCCGACTATGACTGGACTGAGAAAATCATGAAAAACATCCCCCCCAGACGTTTTGAGGGGGTATCTATCCATCATTATGCTGTTAATTGGGACCACAAAAGCTCATCTTATGCGTTTACGGATGAGGAATATTTTACCACTATGGAAAAAGCCTGGTTTATGGAGGAATTTATAACGACCAACAGCGAAGTGATGGATAAATACGATCCTGAAAAAAGGGTAGCTTTAATCGTGGATGAATGGGGAGGTTGGTACAACCCTGCCCCCGGGGGGAAAGGCGCACTGTATCAGCAAAATACCATTCGGGATGCCATGATTGCAGGACTCACACTCAATATTTTCAACAATCATGCAGACCGTGTCAGAATGGCCAATCTGGCTCAGACAGTCAATGCGCTTCAGTCGGTCATTCTGACCGAAGAGGAAAAGATGATTCTGACCCCGACTTATCATGTTATGGAAATGTACAAAGTTCATCAGGATGCCCTTCTAGCGCCAGCTCAGGTTACTTCTGAAGACTTTGTTCTGGGAGACAGAAAACTTCAGGCTGTTTCCGTTTCAGCTTCGGTAAACAAGTCGGATGAAATGCACATTTCATTAACTAACATCGATAATAAAAATAACCAGAAAGTAGAAATATCTTTAAAAGGTTATAAGCCCAAAAATGTTACAGGCAGAATATTGACTTCCGTTAAAGTTCAGGAACATAACACATTCGAGAATCCTTCGAATGTTGTTCCCAAAAGTTTCAATAAAACAACATTTTCAGGTGATAATTTAATTGTAAACATGCCTCCTAATTCTGTCGTCGTTCTAAAACTGAATAAACAATAACAAAGTATTAACGGGGCAGATCTTGAAATATGAAACGAGTGATTTGTTCGAGAATCTCAAAAATAAGAAAAAGGATACATAAGTCCAATGTCCAAAGTCGGCAGTTCAAAGTCTACCTATCCACCCCCTATGATAAAAAAACAAAAAATCAAAACAAAAATTGTTTTAGAAAACTTAAAAGCCGGTTCGAACTTTATTTTAAAAAATTGGCAATACTACAAAAGGATTAAGGATTGAAGGGAACAAGGATTAAGAACAAACATCTTAACCTTACTTTGATTTTATTTATTCTTTTTTTGTTACAACCGGCAATATCGCCCTTTTTAGTTAAGTGTCGCCGAAAATCTTACTCCTATGCTGTATCCATTCCAATTTTCTTCGATTTCTTCCGAGTCCTGAACAGAATGATAACCGACCGCACCAGCTACTCCAAGGCCCCAACTACCACCAACCCACCATTCTTTTCCCAGAGTTAAATCTATCATCAGACCCATTTCCGTATTACTAGTACTCCCTCCTGCATCCAGCGTCAAATTTCCCAACCCTACGGATGGTGAGATATAAATATTGGCCGGCATTATGTAGTAAGTTAGTCCAACCCCAAGCCCGGAAAGCATGAGGTAACCATCTATCTCTCCCGAACCTCCTCCTATCTCTAAAGTAGGGTTCATTATAGACCAACCAAATAAAGACCCATGCAAAGCAAAGTTATCAGAGACTACAGCCCCGATAGCAAAGTTAATATCTCCGGGAACACCGTAATATTTCATGATTGCGGGATCCCCCAACTCCGTCTGAGCATAACCGTAACCAGCCGATAATCGCAGGAAAAAACCGCCCGCATGGTCGCGAGGACCTGCAAACACTTCTGTCACTGACATAGCCAGGATAATAAGAGAGACCCATATCACTTTCTTACCCAACAAATGTTTTTTCATAACTTACCTCCTTTTTGATATTAAAAAATTTAATAAATTTTGCTTTTTCCATACAATCCTAAATTAGCACTTTAAGTATAAAGATAAAAACACCTAAAATCAAGGTTTTTTTTTATAAAAAAACCGGTTTGATTTTTCTTTAGAAAAACGCACGCTTTGGCGGCGACTTTGTTTTAAAAAATAAGTAGAACAACAAAGGGATCAAGGGGTCAAGCACCTTACAACCCCCCTCTTGATTTTATTTCTTCTTTTTCTTCAAAATCTTTAAATTCTTCTCTTTAGGGAGGGGCGGTCGGCGGTGCTCGGCTTGACATTTATCTATAATTATTGCATAATTATAGATAGAACAGAGGATTTACAGGGTTTATCCAGAAATTGCGTAGAATATTATCTTGTAACCTTGAACTTTACAATTAAATAGTAATAAGGAATAAAATCCATGATAAATAACTTTAAAGCAAAAAACTCAATATTAATCGTTTACTGTTGTTTAGCATTTTTGGTTTTTTCTCATGAAGCGCTATCACAGGAAGTAAATCCCCTACCCTTTGCGGCAAACTGGGAGGATGGTCACAATAACCAACTAACTGGTTTTAGTCCTGAATGGCAGATAGATAAGATTGAGAAAGGGCACAATATACTATTGAGCTTTACGTATTATTTTAAATTCGGTGATTCGTTTATTAATGCATACTTGGATGAATATTATAAGAATCCTATTGAGAAGGCATCCCAATATGGTATTCCAATAGTAATCAAAACCACTCAACCTGAAGCATTGCTCTCGGGAAAACCATGGGTAAGCCTCCCTCCAGAGGAGAATCCCAATGTAGTTGAAAGTGACGGAACAGTGCAAACAAGAGTTTCTCCCTGTGGACCGATTGAGCACTGGAGGACAGTGGGAGAAGGGTGGGTTAATCCCCTCCTACTACTCGATGCTGGATATCCCGAATCAAGGGATTGGTGGTCTAATCCGATTCTGGCACAACTGCAGAATTGGTATCCGGATCCTCCGACTGTAATATGGCTTTCCAATAATGAAGCAAGCGATATAGATTACCGTGAAATACAAGAAGATTACAGGTTTGAGGAAGCATATAGCGGTGATCCCGATTATGATACATGGCAGTTTAGAAATGAGATAGTCGGTGGAAATACAGAACTTACAAATCCGGGAGCCGGAGGATACGAAACCGGGCATGGGTATATTCCAAGATACAATGCTATGTTTGATGGAATAAGAGATGAGCTGGATGAATGGTCGGATAAAATAAAATTTGTTGGTTATGAAAATGACCCTCTATGTTTTGGCAGATTGGATGACTGGATCGCATACATTCCTTCCCCTATTCCCGGAAGGTTTTCCACGGTTCCTTTTATATGGGATGGCACTTCCCCTTCTTATTATGTCAATAACTGGCAGGGAAATCGCGACTTTATAGGATGCTCACCGCAAATGGAAGCAATGAATCTCCTGTTCCAAAGAGATTATTACAAGGAAATCAACCCTGATTTCTGGTGGGAACTATCCACCTGGTTTGACCCGGAATTTATAGAAGAGTGGGAAGGTAAAGGACAAGAGATGCCTCCGGAAAGATATGAAGGTTATGTAAAATGGGGAATGTGGTTAACAAGACCAAGGACTGTGCGTGTTTTCCAATTTTCCAAAGATCCCATGGAAGAAAACTGGGAATGGTTCAAACCCATTGTAGAGGCTACTGATGAAATACATGTAAATTCTACCTTGGAACGTTTCTGGAAATATAGTGACCCTGTTCTTTTAACGGACATTCCTCACCCATGGAAATACAGGGATGAGTTCTGGCCTGAATTATTCTACAATGGTAATGAAAGAATGCGATGGTATCAATTACCTAATGATGTAACTTACGAACCTGTTTCCGAAGACGAGTACAGCACGATGCGTCCAAAAATTTTCAATGTTTGGATAATGGCTAATGCAATAGGAATATCTCCGGAAAGAGAGTGGTTGATATACGCATATACACCACTGGAAGCAGAAATGAACGTTACAGCCGAATTACCCGGATACGGAGATATTACACTCACAGCAAAACGCGGGGGGACTTACTACCTGGTAAGAGAATCAGGTTCGGATGAATACATAGAAACAGAGCCCGGTGTAAGAGCAGTAGAATTCGATGATATTGAACTAGAAGAGGGAGAAGCACATAGATTTAACGGCATTAATTCCACTGCCTATAAATGTAATATTACAAATTACTCCTGGGATTTTGATGATGGGACAACCTCAGACAGTATCGCTACCAATCACTCTTTCTCGCAAGAAGGAACCTATGAAGTCGAACTTACAGTAACCTCCGACAGCGGAAAAGTTGATTCAGATACTATTATGGTTACTGTTAGTAGTGGAGGAATAACTCCCGGTACATTTTCTTTTTCTGCTAACTCTCTGGCAAGAGAAAACGCTTTATTTAAAATCTATCTTCCCAAAAAGGCTAAGATTTCTCTCTCTATATACGACGCATTAGGTCGTCTCGTTTCCAATCCTCTAAGCGGAGAATATTCTGAGGGTGTGTATGAAGAGAAATTTTCTCCTGGAATAAAGGGAATATATTTCTATAAATTTGAATCCTCTTATAAAAAAGTTAAAGGTAAATTTATAATATTTTGAATATCAAGGACGATGATAGTTAAAGTTAAGTGGGACGGGGTTTGGCTTCAGATAAAACAGATTCTTATTCCATTGGGTAAGCATTTTGACATTATATCCTCCAAAGCTCCTACTCGAAAATTTCGAAAACAAGAAAAAGGATATATAAGTCCAATGTCCAAAGTCGGCAGTCCAAAGTCTGCCTACATCCCAACTCCACCTGAAATATTTTAAGGGAATTAAACTTTCAATTCAAAAAGAAGAAAAAGAAAAGTTTGAAACAAAAATTGTTTTAGAAAATAGGGAATATAACAAAGGGATCAAGGGTTCGAGACTTCAAGGCTTCAAGCCCCTCACAATTCACTTTGATTTTATTTCTTCTTTTTCTTTTGATTTTTTTAACAGGGCACACCCCATTGAAAAGTAAACTTTCTAACGAAACAGGCAAAGGGCGTTATTGACAGAGATAGGATTCCTATTATAATGCCGATATGGAAGTTACGGGAAGATGCTTACCTTATTCATTAGGATGTATAAACTATGTTAGGTTTTATAATAGAACCAATAAAAACATAAACCATATTAAAAGGAATTGCCATGAGAAATAATCGTTTATCAATGCTTAGAATTATCCTGATTCTTGTTTTTGCTTTTTCAGCCTTTGCCAAAGACATCAGAATAGTATGCCCATATATAGGTCCGATTACCGATGTTTATAAGAATGATGAAAGAAATCTCGATTTGAAAGATAATTCTTTTCTCAAGGGTGTTTTTTTTCAATGGGTCAATCCTGATAGCTATCAATGGAACGCTTTTGTATACCAGTCATCCGATATCAATTACAGTACCTTATGGGGAAGCCATTTTATTTTTGATTATTATTTCCTTTCCGGAGAACGTGGCAAATTCGTAATCGGCACTGGTCTCGAATATCTTCAAATAGCCATGGATGCGGATAGTAGTATAACTCCTCTGAAAAATCTTGAACTCCTCAATAACCTATTCATACCGTATGTTCGGTTCGGGTATCGATTTCAATTCAATTACAGCAAGTTCAAAATATCCATTTTACCCTGGATGGGAACTGAATATGAAGGAGTAAGAGGAGACTTAACTATGGTCATGGATCCGCCTGGAGGGGCTCCCGCAATAACGACAAAAGAAGATATTGGCAATGATAACTATTTAGGTATGGCCGGGGTAAATTTCAACGCCAATCTTTTCCATATGTTAGACCTTGAAGCTAAATACAACGGTAAATTTGACACCAAAGTTTATTATTCTAATGCAACAGCCATGATAAATTTATTTTTTACTCGTCAATGTGGCATATCATATCGAATTAAATACATGGAGCTTGAGAAAGGCTCCGATTTTTATAATATATTCGGAATTGCTTTTGTATTTTAAAAAAACAGGCAATACTAATAAAAACTTCGTTTTTGGTTAATTGGTTGAGTAGTAAATTTGTTAATTAGTAAAAACCCCCACCCAAAATATTCACATGTAGAACTTGCAAATATTGTAATTTTTGTTTTTTTGACTAATGACTAATGGCCAGCGACCAATGACTAACCTATTCACACAAAGGCACTAAGACACGAAGAAAATTTCTTGAGTTTCCCCTACTCAACAATTCAACAATTTAACAATTTAACACCGAAGCAAAGAATCTACGTATATTTCTATTTACCTAATTAAAATCATTTTCTTTGTCAAGACAACGCCGATATCTTTTGCTTTAATTTTATATAAATACATTCCACCGGCTAAATGCGAAGCATCGAATGTTACGGAATGCACGCCGGCAGAGAACTCTTTTTCTGCAGGTACGGCTACTTCTTGACCGAGAAGATTGTAAACTTTGAGAGAAACAAACGATTTTTTAGGAATTTCAAAACTGATTCGCGTCGATTGGTTAAACGGATTCGGGTAATTTTGATACAGCTTGAATGACAGCGGATCCTCATCGACCATGACAATAATACCCCCCACAAAAGTCGTTATGCTTTCTGCATCAAGGGTGACGTTAAAAAGACTGTCGCCTGTTACGACTATAGAGCTTCCCTCACTACAATCTTCCATTTCTGAAGTAACATAAGGTGTAACTATGCCAACATCACCGTTCTGAAAAACAAATGTCTGATTTCTTGCAAACGAAGCAGTGTTTATTGCGACAATAACAACCTTTGATAATGTACTGTCTCTGTAAGCAGAAACATAAACACCAAACTGGGGGTTATCATCGCACTGGACTCTCAAATATCCCGGACGTATAAATCTTGCAAAATGCGACATAACGTAACCCTTTTTTGTAACTTCTCCTTTGTTGGCATAAGTCCCATCAGCAATAGGGCCATAATACCTGACTATGTACCACCATACATACGCGCTCATATTTGCATTCATACAATTGTTGATACTTTGGGCAGTCTGCATAGCGCCAGTCCAACCTATGTCAATATCAAGATCGGCTGGTGGGCTGCCGCTATTTATCAAATATTCAGTCATCCATATTTCTTTTCCTTTTTCCTCGGCAAGAGGATAAGGGGCAAGTCCGCCTCCGTATATATGCCCGGCAACAATATCCAAATTTGCACAAGCCTCGGCATCATTTAGTATCGGGTCGGACATTACGCGTCTGAACTGAAATGATTCCGGAGCCATAACTCTGGTTCCGATTGACGAAGCGTTATCTTCCATAAAAGTAACCATTTGTGAAGCAGTCCAATCGCATGATTCATATGTAACGCTAATATCCGGTTCATTTTGAACGGATACGGCATATATTGGCGCATCGTTTGCCGCCATATACGTAGCGAATGAATCTAAATGTTCAGCATAATCGTCATAATAATCTTCCTTAAGTTCACCGCCTACAATATTGTTGTTGCTTTTCATTTCCGGAGGGGGGGACCAGGGCGATGCGATAAGTGTCACACCAAGTGTATGCGCCGCCTGGGCATTAGAAACGTTGAGTTTGAATTCATTTGTATCATATGGAACCCGAAGACGAAGTATTGAGAATCCAATTTGACCATCCCCGGTACCAAAAGCTGTATTTATTTCCTCAGTAGTCATAGTATCTCGCCATGGAAGGATGTTTGCGGCGCCGAATCCCCTGATCACCTGGTGAGTACTATCCAGGTTTATTATAGCTGCATTCTGCGCATAAATATTATTTAATAAGAGAAAACAACTAAAAGCCAGGTAAAAAATATATTTTTTCATAATTCCTCCGAAGCTATTTCAACTATTTACTTTTAAAAACTATTCGAGCTTCCTTTAACCCTCGTGATTTTGCAGTAACCGTTATTGAACCTGAATCTCCTGGTTTTGAGCGAATGATAACTAAAGCCAAACCGTGCCATATCTGAATGATTTGTGATCAATATGCTAATATCCTTGTATTGAAAATCATTCATAAGTATACAGTTCAAATCTTTGAATTAAAAAACCATCTGCCAATAAAATACGCACATGCCTTCCTTGATGTGTTTGATCTCCGCTTAAATGCCTGATTACTTTCCAATTATTGTTTTCAAATCTTCCTTCCTCGGCTTTTAATATCCCGACATTTAAAACCGGATTCTTTATATTTTTAAATGTAATTACAACTCCGTAACCCGCCAGATAAAATTCGTTTTCACCGGTTTGAATAATAATGGCGCCCGCCGGCTCCCAGGTATCATTCGAGCTTCCCGATTCATAGCCCAGGGTATAACTATGTCGTACTGTTAATTCATAATTTCCCAGGTTTAAAATAGTTTCCTGGTTTTCTTTATCAAGTAATACGCCCTCAATTTTATTCTGGCCATGATGAACCGCGATTATTGGTGTCAGTTGAGTTATTAAATTATACATTTTGCCCAGGGGTTCATTTTCCGGGTCACCTGCAGATTCGATAGAAAATGGTGCGAAACCAATACTTTCATAGTGTCCAATGGTATAAGCAGCTTTAGCGGCAACGGTATTGTCAAAGCGATGTTCGGGAATAAATAAAGGGGTGCCTTGACGTGTATACAGATCACACCAGTGTTTAATATTAGGAAAATAGAAATCCGGGGACATGAAATCTATGGATGGTCCGCCCGACTTCCACACATCCATTAAATGTGGAAGGGGTCCGGCACTTGGATATCCCTTACCCGGTTCCCTTCCAGGGCGATTTAGTGCGGCATTAACAAACATTGGTAAAGGATAGATGGCTTTACCAGTCTCTACAATAGTATTGGTAAATTTAGAGTAATACCATGCCATGAAAATTTCATCGGTATGCGGGCTTTTCCCAAAAATTTCCTCCCATGTTCCCGATTCTTTATATCCATTTTTAGCCCATCTTTCATTAAACTCAGGCACTAAATTTTCCTTGTTCTTTTTTAAATACTTAATGAATTCTATAGGAACATTTTCTTGAAATTTTTTATTTGCAAGCGGGTGATAATCCCGAGCGGTTGGCAGCATCCCAATTTCATTTTCAGGTTGCATCATTATTATGGTGTTTTCTTTACCATCTATTTCTTTTATATGTTTCATTAATGCTTTAAATGCCTCTAAATCTGCCTGTAAATTATTTTCACTAAAAGGAGTTAATATCTCATGACTTTTACCATTATCGTCTTTTATTCTTGGAAATCTTTCCTGGTCTTTTTTAACCCAGGACGGAGCATAGCAAGACATACTATTTTTCCAGGAGCCAAACCATAAAAAAACTAGTTTTAAATTATGTCTACGCGCTTCTTTAATCAATTGGTCAACTAATTCAAAGTCAAATACACCTTCTT
>Ga0315543_1001973_pt1 | contig 20959 bp, 19 predicted proteins | sample SalMarSW160210MG_2_FD_203098 | JGI IMG/M metagenome (GOLD analysis project Ga0315543, IMG submission 203098) | Salt marsh sediment microbial communities from the Plum Island Ecosystem LTER, Massachusetts, United States - Salt Marsh Sediment SW1601-210 ...
CGCCGACGCTTTGCTGGTTGAAAATGCAAGGTCTGAAGGTCTTGAGAATTTATTGTTTCTTGGGGTCATGTCCTCATCGGAGGATTCAAATAAGCTTTTTACTGAATACGGCAAACATGGGGCTGATATAATCATGACTGAGGTAAATGACATTCCATACATATTCACAAGTTTGGGAGGAAGTGTTTGAAATGAGAAAAGTGAAGGTTACAAGAAAAACGAAAGAAGTGGACATAATCGTGGAGCTAGATGTCAACGGAAAAGGAAACGGTGAAGTGGAAACTGGCATAAAGTTTCTAGACCACATTCTAGTCACTCTAGCGAAGCATGGTCTATTCGACCTGAAACTCAAAGCCACTGGAGACCTGAAGCATCACGTCAGCGAGGATGTAGCCTTGGTTCTAGGCGAGGCACTACGTAAAGTAGTGGCTAAAGGAAAGGGCATTAAACGGTTCGGGTCAGCCTACGTTCCAATGGACGAATCCCTAGCAAGAGCCACTGTAGACTTGGGCGGAAGAGCGTACTCAATTCGAAACCTCAGACTGATGCAACCTCAGATCGAAGACATGAAAACCGAGGACATAGAACACTTCTTCGACTCGCTAGCCCAAGCTTCGAAAGCAAACCTGCACATAACTGTCATCTACGGCAGCAACGAACACCACAAAGTAGAGGCAGCAGTAAAGGCGTTAGCGCTGGCATTAAGACAAGCATTAACAGTTGAGCCAAGAATCGGAGATCAGGTTCCAAGCGCAAAGGGGGTTCTATAGCAATACCTCAAGTGGCAGTCGTGAACTATGGCGTGGGAAACCTGAGAAGCATCAAAAGAGGGCTCGAAAAATCAGGAGCCAAAGTAGAGATAACCCACAGCCCCAAGGATTTGCGCAGCTCAGATGCCATAGTTCTGCCTGGTGTCGGCGCCTTTGCTCCAGCAGTCAGAAACCTAGCGCCAATAGCTGATGTTGTAGCTGAGGCAATGAAGAATGGAAAGCCTATCTTTGGGGTATGTTTGGGTCTTCAGCTTCTCTTCACACGGAGCAGCGAAGGCGGATCAATCAGGGGACTGGACTTTATTTCAGGAGACATTGTCAAGTTGCCTGAGAATGTAAAGATTCCTCAGATGGGATGGAACACCCTTAACATAGTGCAGTCTCATCCGCTGCTTGAGGGGGTCAAAGACAGCTCTTACGTCTATTTCGTCCACTCCTACTATCCGCAACCCTCAGATCCAAAGGTAATCGTAGCAACCACAGAATATGGAGTCAGGTTTCCTTCAATGGTCGCAAAAAAGAATCTGTTTGCAACACAGTTTCACCCTGAGAAAAGCAGCAAAACAGGATTAACCATCCTAAAGAACTTCATAAGGATCGTGAAGAGGTAACCAAGATGATAGTCATCCCCGCCGTCGACATTCTAGACGGAAAATGCGTTCGACTAGTCCGAGGGGACCCCAAGAAAAGCAAGGTCTACTATGAGAATCCAGTAGAAGCGGCTCAACTGCTGGAAGAGCAAGGGGCAGAACTTATCCATCTAATCGACTTGGACGCAGCGTTAGGTTCCGGACAGAACATGGAAACAATCAAAAACCTGTTAAAGAATATTAGTGTGAAGATACAGGTCGGTGGAGGAATCAGAACCTTGGAAAAAGCCGATGCTCTGCTGAAACTCGGCGCCTATCGAGTAATCTTCGGAACAGCCGCAGTCAAGAATCCCTCATTAGTCCAAGAGGCTATCAGACAACACGAATCAGAAAGCGTTGCCGTAGCCATAGACGAGAAAGATGGGAAAGTGGCAGTTCACGGCTGGAAGAACAAGTCCAAAATAGATTACTTGGATCTCGCCCGCTCTTTCGAAAGGATGGGAGTCGGCGCCTTAATCTTCACACCCATTAGCGTGGACGGAACCTTGAAGGGACCAAGAATAGAAAAAACTGTGAAGCTGGTGGAAGCGGTGAAGGTTCCGGTTATAGCGTCCGGTGGCGTAGCCAGCCTCGAGGATTTGGTTGCGTTAACGGAGACTGGTGTGGAGGGTGTGGTGGTTGGCACTGCACTTTACGAGAAAAAGTTTACTCTTAAAGAAGCTTTGGAGGTTGTGAAAAATGTTAGCTAAAAGAATAGTGCCCTGTCTGGATGTCAAGGACGGAAAGGTTGTGAAGGGCGTGCAATTCGTGAATCTGAGAATTGAAGGAGACCCGGCTGAGCTTGCGGCAGCTTATGAAGAACAGGGAGCGGACGAGCTGGTTTTCCTAGATATTACTGCTTCCCATGAGAAAAGGGACACTACATTAGAGGTTGTGAAAAAAACCGCGGACATGATTTCCATTCCCTTAACCGTGGGCGGAGGAATCAGAAACATCAATGACATCCAGAATGTTCTCTCCAGTGGGGCAGACAAGGTTTCCGTAAACACTGCGGCGGTTAGGGCTCCCAATCTCGTGAAGGAATCTGCTGAGGTTTTTGGTAGCCAATGCATTGTTGTTGCCATAGACGCTAAACGAGTTTACGTGGACAGAAGTTTGCCTGATAAAACGGTTGTAGATACTGCTAAAGGAAAGTGCTGGTGGGAAGTCTACGTTGAGGGCGGAAGAGTGCCCACGGGAATAGATGCAATGGCTTGGGCTAAAACTGTGAAAGAATTGGGTGCAGGGGAACTGTTGCCAACCAGCATGGACTGTGACGGAACACAGGATGGATATGACATAGCCTTGACGAGAACCATGAGTGAAGCAACGAACCTGCCGATAATCGCCAGCGGAGGCGCCGGAAACCTTGAACACATTTACGAAGTTTTGACTGCAGGAGACGCTGATGCTGCCCTAGCTGCCTCCATATTCCATCGCGCCCAGTATTCTGTTGGAGAAGTTAAGAGATACCTCGCCAAGAAAGGGGTGCCCATGCGACTAGTGTAACAGAGGTTGAGAAGCTTGGTGTTGCAATTGAATGAAAACGAGATTGACAAATTCGTAGAAAAGGTGAACTTTGAGAAAGGTAACGGTCTTGTTCCCGCTGTTATTCAAGACACGTCAAACGATCAGGTGTTGATGCAAGGCTACATGAACGAGGAAGCTTTGCGGTTGACTTTGTCGAGCGGCAAGACGCATTTCTGGAGCAGAACCAAGGGCAGAATATGGCTTAAAGGCGAAGAGTCTGGGCATCATTCACTAGTACAGAACGCGGTTTTGGACTGCGACAACGACGCGATTCTGTTTAGGGTTCAGCAGATAGGTCCAGTTTGTCATACGGGCGAAGAAACGTGCTTCCACAAGCCCATAAAGCCCGAAGAAGCACAGGGGGTTGACGCAAAACTAGTTGAACGGATTTTCGAGGTGGTGAAAGAGCGGATTCGAAACCCCACCCAGAAATCGTATGTTTCTCGTTTAACTGCCAAAGGAGAGGATGCTGTTCTTCAGAAGATAGGGGAAGAAGCTGTGGAAATTGTCCTTGCAGCAAAAGAGGATAACGCCAAGGAGATTACACATGAAGCCGCTGACGTGCTCTTCCACATCCTAGTGCTGTTCGCCCAAAAAGGCATCAAGCTTACCAGCATCTTCGAAGAACTAGAGCGAAGACACAAAAACAAAACAGAAAACCCACAAAACTGAAGGTTTCTTTCGTACTAAAAGACTACCAAATCTACCACAACTACATAAGAGAACACGAAGGACTAGACGGCAAAACACCAGCCGAAGCATGTGGAATAAAGATAGAAGGAAAGAACAAGTGGAAAACCCTAATCCAAAACGCAAGTATTGAGTAATTAAGTTCTTGGTAGTTGAGAAATAATTGTTTCAGCTAGGGTTATACAGTTAGTTTGTGCGTTTTCATCAAAATGCAGTACTCTAGTAGCACCACTTCGAGTTTCTACTACTGCAGGGTTTTCTAAATTATAATCAGCAGCGTGTCTATTTTCGTTAAGCTCTCTGATGTACGAACCTAGTGTCCGATTGACTCTAAGCATTAATCCGTTCTCAACAAACATGTGGTCTAGTCTATTATTTTCAAACTGAAAGTTTTCCTTTTCTTTCAAATACTCCTTTGAATGAAGAAATACGGAATAGTAGGCACGACCAATTATAACTCTTGTAATTGTTTCCAAGTCATTGAGTACTTCCCTATTACACAGTTCTTTAGAAAATTCCAAGAATTGGATGGGATTAAATGACATAATTTAACATCTCTATATCGCTATAATTTTTGAATAGATGTAGCGATAAGGTTGTTTGCTTCTTGAATTTGTTCCAGATAATCAGGGTACTGACTTTTGTTTTTATCAAATATTTTGGTAATTCTTTTCTCTAATTCATCCCATAATGAGAGTTTTTCCTTAAATGTGCTAAAGTTCGCATTTATCAAAATTGTTAAACCTTCCCACTCTGGAATATCTGATGGTTTAAACAAATACACTCCTAATCGAAAATCTTTGTTTTTCTCTTTTAGAAATAAAACAGTTTCTTTTAGGCACTCATCTAATACTACACTCAGACAATATTTGCTTTCATAAAAGAGTTTCTCAATAACTTCTTTTTCACAATATTTGAGGATTTCAGGAGTTAATAGCTTAACTTGTTTTTGAAAATGTTGATAGACTCTCCAAAAAATAGTAATTTCTCTAGTTGACGATAGAATAAGAGGTAAATCTAAAGTTTTCATTAAGTCTTTTTCCAGTAATAATTTCGACATCATCATTTCATCTCTTTTTCAGTGAAGAAAGTGCTTCGTAAACTCTTTCAGCATCTTCTTCTTGAGTGGATATTAACATAGTCTTTTCTTCACCTTCACTTGTAGGAAGAGCCAACAGGAAAACGATCTTTTTACTTTTAGGTAGCATCATAAAAACCCCAGCTATTTGAATGTCCTCTTTTAATATTTCTTGTAGTTTTTTCACTGAAGATTGAACTACAAAATCTTCAATTATATCGAAATCAAAAGTAAAAATTTTACCCACTTCTTGTAATCCTTCAGGTTTTTTATCCTCTTTTTCAGACATCATACTCCCCCGCTTTTCTAATTATGCGTAAAGGAAACATCTCTTTTTACTCCAATTTAAAAGCATTTGTAATAAAAGTTTATTGAAGTAAAGATTCATTTTCATATCTCAATATTCTATCTGTCATATAATGGAGATTTGTATTTAAGCGTATATGGAAGAACGTTCTAGACTCTGTGAAAACTGCTATCCGACGAAAAAAACATATCTAGAATCCGACGTAGACGATACAGAACCGAAAAACGGAATGCTTATATTATATGTTTCATGTTGCGGTTATTCTATAACAGTGTAATGAGGGATTTGGATGGCTGGTGAACGTTTTTGTTCAAGCAGAAGACTCGTCCTTAATTTCCGAGGATACGTCCTCTAAATTTTATCTAGAAAAGATAAGACTTCTTAAACAGAAAATCGGAAAAACTCCGTTAGTGCACATTGACAACGTCAACGGCAGCTCCATCTACGCAAAACTCGAATACTACAACCCGCTGAGCCACTCTGTCAAGGACCGCCCAGCAGTTTACATGCTGGAAGCCGCAATAAAGCAGGGACTAGTAACCTCAGAGAATTCTACGTTCGTTGAAGCCTCTTCCGGAAACTTGGGAATCGCCTATGGGCGAGCAGGCAGGTTTCTGGGTCTTAAGACTTTGATTGTGATACCCAGTGTTGTCGGCGAAAAAACCTTCCGAAGAATCAGCGAGACTGGAACAGCTGTTGAAAAGACTCCAGACGGTTACTGCCCATTAAGAAACGAGAGAGATGGAGCCATAGCAAAGGTCAAGGACCTGTTCTTGGATGACCCAAACAAGATATGGCTGGACCAGTACAGCAACCAAAACAATCTCCGAGCGCACATTGAAGGAACAGGACCAGAAATTTGGCATCAGAGCCAAAAAGAAGTGACAAACATTGTTTTGGGCGTTGGCACCGGAGGCACAATGGTGGGCATCAGCCGTTACTTGAAGGCAGAGAATCCTGAAATCGGAAGCGTGGCAGTTCAGCCTCAAGCGAATCATCACATTCAGGGATTAAGAAACTCCAGTGAATCGTTGGAACCTGAGATAGTCCGAAGAAACAGGGATTCAATTGACGACTGGATAAAAGTCAGCGACGCGGATGCTTTCGAGGCTACGGCGTACCTGTAGAGAAAAGGTTACCTTGTCGGAACATCGTCGGGACTCAACTACTTTGCAGCAAGAAAAATCGCAAAAGAAAACAAGGACTCAACAGTGGTGACTCTGTTTCCTGACACGTGCCTTAACTCCTTCAAATTAACTCAAGAGTACATCATGGGAAAAAGCTATTAGAAAACCCTGACAAGCCTCTGTAATAACCAAATTCGGCTGGACAAACCATGAGCTGGGAAAAAACATTAGACCATTATGGTGCGGTGATTGAAGAACGCCTCAAAACGTTTCTGGATGACGCTGTAAAAGAGGCAGAAGATTATCATTCCTTCATTGAGAATGTGTACTCTGATCTTGAAGAGTTTGTGCTTCGGAAAGGTAAACGGTTGGCTTCCTGCAGCACGCTCCTCACATACAAAGGTTACAGCGGAAAGGTTGATGACAGAATCTTAAATGTCTGCGTCGGAATCGAGCTATACCGCCACTCCATTCTAGTTCACGACGACATAGTTGACATGGACGACCTTAGAAGAGGAGAAAGTACGTTACACAAAAAATTCACGAACAGCTACAACCCCTACAACACCAGATTTGGAGAAGGAACCGCTATCTTCACCGGCAACATCGCATATGCCCTTGCGGCACGCGCCATAATGAACTCGGGTTTTCCAGAAACAAAAGTTGGCAGAGTATTGCTTCTTCTTTCTGAGGGTTACCGTGCGGTTAACGAGAGCCAAATCCTTGACTTACTGTTTGAGCATAAGGATGTGGATGTTAACGAGTGGTGTGTTATGGTAGGCAAAAGAGCCGCTTCGCTCTTCAAAGTTACACTGCTTACTGGCGCATTTCTAGGAGACGCTCCAGAGAAGGATTTGTCAATGTTGGGGGAAGCAGCCGAGAACATGGGCTACTCGTTTGACATCCAAGATGACATCATTGACAGTTTCGCTCCGAAAGAAGAGTATGGTAGGTCGCCATGCTTAGACATCTCCAAAAACAAGAAGCCTCTCCACGTGATTTATGCTCTGAACTCGGCGGATCAGACGAAATCTGAAGCTTTGAAATGTCTTCTCGGCAAAGAATTCCTCAACTTCGGAGAGATAGAGCTGATAAGAAAGTTGCTTAGGGAAAGTGGAGGATTAGACGCAGCAAAGAAGGCATCAAGGAAACACGCTGAGCAGGCTAAAGCGTTCATCAATCAAACAAGCCTAAGCGGTGACGTTAAAGAATTCTTCAGCAGCTTCATTGGATACATAGAAGAAAGCCTAAACTGGTACAAATAGAAACTGTTCGCGGCAGTGCCGAAAAGGAAACATTTCATGAAATAACGATTAAACATTAATTTTCGTGTGTGCGCAAAAGTTTTGTTTTTCAGGTCTCGTTCTTGGTTTCTGGCTTGGATGGACTTGCGGTTCTTTTCTCGATTGCCTCAGAAAAACTCCAGAATGCTATTGAAAAGAAGAAACAAATTTGAAGTATCATTCCTATCAACGCTTTCCAAAACATATCTCTGGCTTCAAGAACCCAATCTTTCCACACTTGACCTTCTGGTGGTTCCTGAAAGAGATAAGCGTCACTTGCATATTCCGCAATTTCTGGAATTGTACTCCACAGTTGATAAATCACCATCATCATGGAAAACAAACTAACGGCAAGCAGAAGCTTATTTCGTAAATTCACTTTCTTTCCTTCCTCTTTAATTTGTTGTTTGCATCTGGATTCCATATAAATCAAAATATCGATAAATAATTTGCGTGAAAAAAAGCTTTCAAATAAGCAGTTACAAACAGCTTCATGAAGGCATTAAAAAACTAAAAACTAACTGTTTCATTCTCCAGCTGTCAGATTCAGAAACTCAGAACCCAAGTTTAGCGTAATTAACTTTATATTTGTGCATGAGCATTCAGGAGTTTAATCTGGTGTCGTGGATGAGCGGTGACCGCGAAATTCAAGTCTGATTCTAAACCTTTGTTGACCCAAAAATATAGCCCGCTCGAGCTTGAAAATGAAGTTAAGGCATTTTGGGAAAAAAACCAAACCCTCAAAAAACTTGCGAAAATTCGTAAAAAAGATAACAAGAAACTGTTAGGTTACGTTGAGGGTCCCCCAACATTAAATGGTATTCAGCATGTTGGTCATGCTCGAGGCAGAGTGATAAAGGATTTTCGTTATCGACTGAAAACAATGCAGAATTTTTATGTTTCTTTCTGGGCTGGCTGGGATACACAAGGCTTACCCGTTGAACTGGAAGTGGAGAAGACTCTTGGTGCAAAAAATAAGAAGGAACTGTTAGCGCGGGTAGGTGAAGAACGCTTCGTTGAAGAGTGCAAGAAGAGCATTATGAAGTATCATCGCCAGTGGGTTGAGGCTGACAAGAATCTGGGACTGTTCATAGACCAGGAGAAAGCGTACTACACTCATCAGGACAGGTATATTGAGCGGGAGTGGCAGTATCTCAAACGGGCTTGGGAGCAGAACCTTCTGGGCGAAGGCTACTATGTTGTTGCCTACTGTCCTCACTGTCAAACGTCCCTTAGCAACGCGGAAGTTGGTCTTGGATACAAAGAGGTTGAAGACCCTTCCATTCACTTCAAGTTCAGGTTAAGCGAAACCGAAAACGAATACTTTGTTATCTGGACCACCATGCCCTTCACCCTAGTCACAGACATGATCATAGGAGTCAACCCCAAAGAGGAATATGCAAAAGTCAAAGTGGACAATGAAATATGGATTCTCGCTAGAGCACGCGTCGAACCGATAATGGAAGAACTGGAAATAGAAGAATACAAAGTTCATGAAATCGTGAAGGGCAAGGACTTGGTGGGCATAAAATACGAGTACCCATTTAAGGACCTGATTCCTAAACAGCGAGAACTGGATGAACTCCCATTAATTCACACCGTAGTAGATGAAGATTTCGTGGACGTTTCCACAGCCACAGGCATAGTCCATCTTGCCCCAGCAAACGGCGAAGACGACTTTTTAGCTTCCCAGAAACGCAAGCTACCCATGTTTGCCCCCTTTGATGAACAAGCAATATTCACAGAGGATGCGGGCAAGTTTGCAGGATTCTTTGTCAGAAAAACAGACAACATGATTGTGGAGGAACTTAAAAACAGGGGACTGCTGCTTAAAATAAAGACAATTAAGCATGAGTATCCGACATGCTGGAGGTCCCACCATAAACTAGTGTGGTTGGCTCGTAGAGAATACTTCATGTGGACAGACAAAATAAACGACAAAGTCATGAAAGCCGCACAGAAGGTAAAATACTTTTTCGACAGCCCAAAAAACAGGTTCCTTGCCTTCTTGAAAGAAGGAAAACGATGGTGCATCTCAAGAGACAGAATCTGGGGCTCACCATTGCCCATCTGGGTTTGCGAAAAATGCGGAGCCAAAACGTTGGTGGCAAGCAAAAAAGAGTTGGTTGAGAAAGCCTTGGAGCTGCCCGGCAAAGACTTCGAGCTTCACAAGCCGTGGATAGACCGTGTGATATTGAAATGTGACGAGTGCGGCGGCAGGATGCTGCGGGAGCATTTTGTTTTGGATGTCTGGCACAACAGCGGCGCCTCACCCTACGCAAGATTCACGGACGAAGAATTCAGCAAGCTAGTTCCAGTGAACTTTTTAACTGAAGCTGTGGATCAGACTCGAGGTTGGGGAAACTCGCTTCTCCTCGAACATGTCATATTGACGGGCAAACCCGTGGCTCCTTATGAGGAGTTTCTTTTTCAGGGCTTTGTTTTGGATGCCAAAGGAAGAAAGATGAGCAAAAGCCTCGGAAACGTGCTAGAAATCAACAAGCTACTACAGGAACGCTCAGCAGACATCACCCGTTTCTACTTCCTATGGAAATGCTCCCCCATCGACTCGATGAACTTCGACCCCCAAGAACTGAAGGGACGCCCCTACCAAGTTCTCAGCACCCTCTATCATCTCCACAACTTCTTCCTGCAAAACGCCGAATACGACAACTTCAATCCAAAAAACCACACACTTCAATGGGCAACTAAAGAGAAGGTTCTGAACACTCCAGATCGCTGGCTCCTATCCAAACTGCAAAGTCTTGTAAGAGATTTCACTGAAAAAGCCGAGGCATGCGAATTCAATTTCGCGTTATCCAAACTGGAGGACTTCGTTGTCAACGTTTTGAGCCGCCAGTATGTCCCCATGATTCGACGAGACCTGTGGAGCGACGACCCTGAAACTTTGAACCGTCGACTAGCCGTCTATGCAACCCTCTGGCGTGTCCTGAAAACTTTGGTTCTCCTCTTTAACCCTGCTACGCCATTTCTGAGCGAAGCCCTGTACCAGAAAGTCTACAAGGAACTGGATGACTCCCTCCATGAAACAGTGAATCTGGAAAGCTGGCCTGAACCAGACACCAACCTGGAAGACGCTACTTTAGAAGAAGAATTTGAGGTTCTGCTACAGAGCCTTCCCATAGTGTATTCTGCTCGGCAGGATGCTCAGCTGAAACGGCGATGGCCTCTAGCAAAAGCAGTAGTTGTTGCACCCAAAAAGTCTCAGGAAGCCCTAAAGAAACTGGAAACACTGTTTCTTGAACTCGCGAACATAAAAACGGTTGAATATGCTGATGAGCTTCCGAAGGTTAACTCAGAAAGGTGGGCGCTGGCTTCTGAAGGTGAAGTACAGGTTTTGCTTGACACAATTCGTGACGAGGCTCTTGAGGGAGAAGGTCTTATGCGGGACCTAGCCCGCCGAGTTCAAGCCCTCAGAAAAGAGCTGGGATTCTCACCCACCGACATAGTTGAGGCAGTTCACGTTGCGGAACTGGACCCGAAGAGTATAGCTTTGCTGAAACCTTACGTGACTGAGATGGAGGAGCTTGTAAGAGCCAAAACGGTTCATGTTCACGGGGAGCGGGTTGAAGTGGATGCTGATTGGCATGAGAGCAAGTTGGATCGGAAGAAAGTATACGTTGCTGTTTTGTAGAGCCTAACGCGATACACCACAAAACAATAACAGCAGTTCATCGCTAAATATGGTTACACCTTTTCATGTATCATGAGATTCTGCTACCGAATGCCTAAACATATTAAGTTTCGGCACCAACTTATTTCTAAGAGCGGCAAGAAAGAATAGTCAACTCGAGGAGATTTGGTAACATTGGATGAAATCAAGTTCGGTGTGTTTCTTCCCTTTTACGCTTTCAGAACTACAAAAAAAGGTTCATCATCATTCAATCTCATTCGGGACATCGTCCTAGAATGTGAGCGGTTAGGATATTATTCGGTTTTGTTGGATGATCATCTGATGCTGAAAAAAATGCCGATTCTAGAATGCTGGACAACACTCTCAGCCCTCTCCTCAGTAACCAAAAGGATAAGACTGGGAACCATGATATCCTGCAACTCTTTCAGGAACCCCTCATTGCTCGCCAAAATGGCTGCAACCGTCGACAACATATCAAATGGGCGGCTGGAGTTCGGAATTGGAGCAGGAGTCCAGAAGAACGAGCATAATGCCTACGGGTTTCCTTTCCCCTCATCGAAAGCTAGGATAGAGCGTATGAATGAGGCTGTGGAAATCATAAAGAAGCTGTGGACAGAGGAGAAGGCAAGCTACAACGGGAAACATTACACGATACGGGATGCTGTTTGTGAGCCTAAGCCAGTGCAGAAGCCCCATCCTCCCATAACCATAGGCGGTGGAGGAGAAAAATTGACTTTGAGAGTAACCGCTAAACACGCAGACAGGTACGACTGGGGCTATCTTCCTTCCTTGGAATTGTATAAGCCTAAGCTGAAACTTCTGGAAAAACACTGTGACGCTGTGGGTAGAAGTTTTCATGAGATCGAGAAGTCATGCTGGCCTGCGGGACAGATATTCATTGGAGCGGACAGAAAAGAACTGGAAAAGAAGGTTTCTCTGTGGTTACCGAAAGGTGTTTCTCTGGAAGATTTTATGCGAACAAGCTTTGTGGGTACTCCTGAAGATTGCATCAAACAACTACGACAATATATGAATCTGGGTGTGACACATTTTATGCTGTTTTTCGGTGATCTTCCTGACCTGAGAGGATTGAGGCTCTTCGCCGAAAACGTTGTTCGAAAGATCGATTAAATCAACTGGATGACATTAACTTATCTGGAAGCAACTCTATTCGTTGCACATTCTAGATTGATGCCTAAAATGCTAATCCCATGGGAACCACTGAGAGGATGAAGACGGCGACGAGTCCAATAGCACCCAATTTTCTGCTATTTGTGAGTTTGGAAACATCGTCTAGAGGACCAGGATGTTTAGCAGCAGAGAAAAAGAGAGCTAAGATAGCCATTGGCCACCATATGACAACTAACAAAGCGATGCCAAGATACGAAATAATTTGATGTGCCTTACTTCCCATTAAACTTCGAGCGACGTGACCGCCATCAAACATGCCTGAGGGAACCAGATTAAGCATGGTTACGACCATGCCAACCCAACCAGCGAAGGCAACCGGATGCAGCTGTATTGCGCCTCCTGTGCCGCTGGGCGGAAACAGAGTTACGATGAACTGGAACAGAAGGGGCACTGGGATGTACAATGCGTCGGGCTCTAGGGGAACGCGTACAGATAGCTGGATTCCTATGATGGTTACTATTGCTGCGATTATGAAACCTGTTATTGGTCCTGTGAAGCCGATGTCAAAGAGGGCGTCCCTGTTTGGGGGAAGAGCTTTCTGTCGAATAAGAGCTCCGAACGTGCCAATAGGCGGAATACCTGGAATGAAATAGGGGTACGTGGCTTCAACATCGTGTTTGTCTGCTAATAGCTTGTGTCCCATCTCATGGGAACCCAGTATAGCCATAATCGCGCCAGTGAATAGTAGGGCACCTAAAATGTCCGCAGACTGATAGTATCCGGAGATGAACACTGTTCCGAGTGTCGCAAAAAACAGTGCAATGTTTACTATGTTTTGGCTTGGTTTTGTGGGTGGTTTCTGCAAGACTTGGATGACGACTTTTTCCTCTTTCTGTCTGAGAATTGGAAGAAGTTCCAGAGATTCCAGACGTTTCATAAGCCTCAGGAAGGCTTCTTTCGAGTCCTCTCGATATCTTACATGGAAGGTTGGGATAGTATGGTCAACAAAACTTTCTTCCACGTCAAATTCTGCCTCAACCATGACCTGAACTTGTTCAAAAGGAGGCACCCCGGCAGGGTCAGCGAAGTAATCGTCTGAAGATGCACAGCACATTGTGACCTCGTATTGAACCCGCTTAGAAGTATTAGAATGTTATGTAAAACAGTTTTCCGCTCCCACTTTTGCGAGCAGATATTAAACGACTGTAGAAAGATTTGTTCAGTTGACGGTAATAGTCTGGGAAAGGGAAGTGTATGTGCTTATTTAGTAACGTTTATTCTTTATTGTATAGAAATGAGTTACTTTTTAGGTGACTAGTTATTTTTTCCAAAAATTTATGTTTAATTGACGGGTTAATGGTAACGTTTTGTGTAACTAAATCTTCAAACACCTCTTTATGATTAACCTAAATGGTTAACTCAAATGCTTACCAACCAATATTTGGTGACGTGAAATGAGCAAACCAAAATACAGGCGCAGTGAACAGCCCTTCAGCCCAAAGGAACAGCTGAAAAACCATAAACCCGATGTGCCTAGGGAACCCCTACCAATGTGGTGCAAAGGCATTATGGGCGGCTGCGTAAACTGCGGCGGTTGCATCCCATAACCGCAACTCAGTACACCTGTTCGCATACGCAACAATCAACGCAAATCATGAGACCCGCAGAAAAACCAACCTTGTTTTCACCAGCTCAAAACTGACAGCGAACTCCCCACTTCAACTTTTTATATTCTCAATTTTTTGGTTTCACCCTCATTTTTATCAACTTGTAGTGGTCTAGGAAAACCGCAAAATCTTTATAACAGTGTTATAGACTCGTATAGCGAAAAGGGTAGCGGTGAAGCAAATGATTGTGGATAACATCCTCGACTTTATCGGAAACACGCCAATGGTGCGAATAAACCACCTAAACCCAAACCCTAAACTCGAGATTTTCTTAAAACTTGAAAAATTCAATCCAGGCGGTTCAGTCAAGGACCGCGTAACCAAATACATGATTGAAGACGCAGAAAAGAACGGAAAACTAAAGAAGGGAATGACAGTCATCGAACCCACCAGCGGAAACACCGGCATCGGACTCGCCTTGGTTTGCCGCGTGAAAGGATACGACCTCGACCTCGTAATGCCCGACACCATGACAAGAGAGAGACGCCAGATACTGTTAGCCTTAGGCGCCAAAGTCATCCTCAGCGAGGGCTCAAAGGGAATGGACGGAGCCGAAGACCTAGCCCACGAGATTGCCAGCCAGAACCCAAACAAATACTTTATACCAAACCAGTTCGCAAATCCAGCCAACGCTCTCGCCCACTACGAAACCACAGCCGAAGAAATATGGAGAGACACGAAAGGCAAAATCACACATTTCGTGGCGGGCTTAGGCACAAGCGGCACACTAATGGGAGTCTCAAAGAGACTGAAAGAACTTAACCCTGACATTCAAGTAATCGCTGTCCAACCCGAAGCCAGCACAGCAATCCAAGGACTAAAGAATCTAAAGACCCAGTACGTTCCAGCCATATGGAAACCTGAACTGGTAGACGAAATCTACACGGCTTCTCCAAACGACGCTGAGGAGTCAGCGAGACTTTTAGCTCTTCAAGAAGGTCTGTTCGTGGGACCAAGCTCAGGAGCTATTTTTCACATCGCCAGAAAGAAGGCGATGGAGATCGATGCAGGAGTGATTGTGGCAATAGCTCCTGATGGAGGAGAAAAATATCTCAGCACTTCTTTATGCGATCCAGTTCTATGCATAGAAGCCGTCAGAAAATTTGGAATTCAGTGCTCCTACAAAGATGGAAAACCAGTAACAAAAGTTACTGTTGTAGCCCCCAAAGAGGTTTCACCCTAAAATAATCAACTGCCGATTACAGAAGACGCTAAATTATGTAAAATTAAATCTGCGGAATCGGACAGACTGGAAAGTTTACGGTTAACCCTTTTAATGCAAATTCATTACTCAAATCAGCTTCTGCTTCGTGGGCACATAGCTTAACTATGACTTTGTTTGATTGGGACTGAAGGATTAGATTTCGTATAGAATGCTAGTTCTGTGTGATACTGGGAGGTGCAAGTTGCATGTCTGATAGAGAACCTCGCGAAATGCATAATGCAGTCTGCTCTGAGTGCGGTAAAGAATGTCAGGTTCCATTCAAACCTGATCCTAGCATGCCAATCTATTGTCGAGATTGTTGGTCGAAAAGAAGACGAGCAAGTAGTTTCAGTTACTAGACGTTTATGTGAACGTATATTTTCAACCTTTTTTATTTTCCACATTTTTTAAACAGCAAAAATTGTAATAATCAGCTTTTTCAGTTTGGTGTGCCAGAAAGTTTAGTTTCAGATAGATCAGTTACTTCATGGATAAAGGTTATTAGAGGATGAACGATAACTTTCTTTCGCGTCCCTAGATTCAGATTCAAAGAGCATAGCTTTAGGGTGCTAGATGTGTTAACGTGGCTGCAGGGCATGATCATTCGATTATCGAGAGAAGGTGAGGAAGATTAAACGGAAAATTTCTGGAATAGAATATATCGAGCTAATCAGCGACAACCTTCTAAAAATGACAGAGAAGAACCTGCCTCCATTGTACGAAGACTTGAGAACCGCAGATTGCATCGTATGTGGCGGCTCAGGAAGATCCCTTCATTCATTAAACATCGCCATGAGCCAAATAGCTATGATGAATGACCCCAAAGTAATCATCACCAGAGAAGATGTCGGTTTTCCGGGAAGAGGAATGTATGACGCCGCTTCACAACTAGAAAAGAGACACAGAAAAATTGTTCTTCTTGTCAATTCTGGAAGCGGCGAATCCGACGACCCTAGGCACCTCGCTGAAGAGCTGGAAAAATATTTGGAAGAGACGGGCAGCACCAAGTTCACGATGGGTTTGATAACGTCCAATCCTAACTCTTCAATCGCAAAGATTGCTCAGAGGCACGGTCATGTGGTTAAGGTTGAGGGTCGGATAAAACAGCAACTGCCCTCATCTGACGCTTATAGCGAAACAGGAATAATGGGGGACCTTTTTGAGCTTGGCAGCTTGTTTTTGCTGCAGATGATTACTGAAGCAATAGCCGACGGCAGTTCCGTGGAGAGGGTCCTTGAGCTTATATCTGAGGAAGCACCGATTTTGAGGAAAATTACTGAGAATGCACTTCATTCTGAAGCCACCAAGGCAGCCCTAGATATTCTTGAAAGACGCAGTGACGTGTTCTTAGGTGGAAGAGGAACTGCCGAGGAGGTTGCTAAGATGACTGCTGTGCGTTTGTTTCACATCAAAAAGTTTCTGGGCGACGACGTTTATATTGCTAGGGGAGTCAACACGCCTCATCCGAGGGCTGGAGACCTTGAGATTCTTATATCCTACTCGGGAAGGACTAAGCCTGTTGTTGGTTGGTGTAACAGGTTTAGGGGTTTGGGTGGAACTGTTCTCTCGATTGTTGGGCGTGAAGGGTCAGCTCTTGACCTGAATTCTGATCTGAGGATTCTTCTTGAGGAGACAGTTGAACATGGAAAGCCAAGGAGATTCTATATGAGGGCAGCCTATGTGCTGAGTTGCCTGCCCATTCTGTTGACGGAAAGACTGAGCGTGAAAGGTCTTATTCTACCAGAATATATACTCAATTGGTACCACTCTGTAATTGAGTAAATCAGTGCTATTCACGACAGGAAAGAATATACCAATTGGCGATTAGGCTTTTTTTAGCACACTTCCCTTATGTGCAGGTTGAACAAGCTGAGAATAACGCACCAAATAGCCCGTTTTAACGTTTGGTTCCTTTGCAGTCCAAGACTTTGACCGTTTAGCCAGTTCTTCAGCGCTCAGTTTCACGTTCAGTTTTCTTTTCGGAACATCAATCTCTATCATGTCGCCATCTTTCAATAGACCTATGGGTCCGCCGACAGCAGCCTCAGGAGACACATGTCCAATACATGGTCCTCTGGTGGCTCCCGAAAACCTTCCATCAGTAATTAATGCAACGGACTCGCTCAAACCCATCCCCGCTATAGTCGCTGTAGGAGAAAGCATCTCCCGCATCCCCGGTCCCCCTCTCGGACCTTCATAACGGATAACCACCACGTCTCCTTCCTGAATTTTTTTGTTCAATATAGCCTTCATAGCATCCTCTTCAGAATCGAAGGTTTTGGCAGGACCTTGGTGAACCATAATGTTTGGTGATATGCCCGCAGCCTTCACCACAGCTCCATCAGGCGCCAAATTTCCCGTCAAAACGGCTATGCCGCCCTCTTTATGAACCGGATTATCAAGTGGATGAATCACTTCAGGGTTGAGAACAACAGTAGATGCAATGTTTTCTTTGACGGATTTTCCTGTTACTGTGAGAGCGTTCAAATGAAGCACCTTCTTAAGTTCTTTCATAACTGCTGGAATTCCTCCTGCTTCATCCAAGTCTTGCATGTCGTAGGGTCCACTCGGAATCATGCTGCAGAGATGTGCAACCCGTTTACTCATTTTGTCAAATAGGGATAATGGCAAATCAACTTCTGCTTCGTTTGCAATGGCTGTAACATGCAACACCGTGTTAGTTGAACCGCCTAAAGCCATATCCACCATAATAGCATTTTCAAAAGAATCAGAAGACAAGATGTCCCGCGGTTTCAAATCCTCATTTATCAACCCGACAACTCTTTCTCCAGTGGCCTTGGCGACTCTTAACCTTTCAGCGCTGACAGCAGGGGGAGTAGCACATCCGGGCAGCGACATACCAAGAGCCTCTGTTACGCAGGCCATAGTGTTTGCGGTAAACATGCCATTGCACGACCCGCAGGTGGGACAAGCAACATCTTCAAGGCACTTCAACTCTTCTTCGCTCATTTTGCCTGCTGCAACTTTTCCTATAGCCTCGAACATTGAATCTGTTCCCACTTTCTTTCCCTTGTAGACGCCTGAAAGCATTGGACCCCCAGTCACCATTATGGCTGGGATGTTGAGTCTAGCCGCTGCCATCAACATGCCCGGAGTTATCTTATCACAGGTGGTTATCAGAACTATTCCGTCGAATCTGTGAGCCTGAACCATGACCTCAACAGAATCGGCAATCAGCTCCCGAGAAGGCAAAGAATAACGCATTCCGCTGTGACCCATTGCTATCCCGTCGCAGACGGCTATAGTGTTGAATTCGAAGGGAACACCTCCGGCACTGATTACGCCAGCTTTCACGGCTGCAGCCACCTGATTCAGATGAACATGTCCGGGAACAACGCTTGTGAAACTGTTTACCACTCCAATGAATGGTTTAGTTAAATCGCTGTCCGCGATTCCAAGAGCCTTTAGCAGGGCACGGTGAGGAGCCCTCTCAACCCCAACTTTTACTGCATCGCTTCTCAAATTCTGTCCCTCTACAAGTGTTCAGTAAATAGATAATCTTGTGTTCTGTTAAGTGTTTTGACCCACCAAAAAATGCAATTATGCCTTAGCTGAAATAAACGCATCCATTGAGGTTAACTTTGGAACCTTTTAAAGAAAAAACTAACTTATCTTTTGTTGTGTGTGAGCTTGCTTTCCGATAAAATTAGAGAAATCGAGTTTGATAGGTCAAGTGGGGCTAGTCAGCTTGCTAGAAACGCTTTAGGTGTCCTCAGACTTTTTGCTCAGACAAGCAAAAACGAGACCTGTAGAGGCTTTATAGAAGATTTCAATGAAATTGGTAGAAGACTTTTCGAGGCAAGACCCAACATGGCTCCTGTCCAAAATTTGGTGGCGCAAATTGTCTACGAAGTTAACACATTGGAAGAAAGCGATCTAGTTTTTGTTCGAAAGTTTGCAGTATCTAGGATAGACGAAATATGCAAACAATCAGAAGTCGCTGTCAAAGAATCCGCTGGGTGGGGAGCTACTATAATCGGTGATTCTGGCTGTCTGGCAACTTGCAGCTACAGTTCGACAGTTTGCGAAACCTTTAGAATAGCGAAACAGGAGGGAAAACGCTTCAAAGTTTTTGTTGCAGAGTCAAGAAGTGACGATGACAAGTTTCGTTATGGTAAAGTTCTGGCAACATTTCTCAAATTAATAGATGTTCCAGCAGAAGTTTTCCCTGATAACGAAATCCACAGCTATGTTCCAAAGGCAAAATATGTTTTGGTGGGAGCCGATAGCGTGCTTTTTGATGGGTCTGTTATAAACGGAAAGCCAACGTATGAACTTGCGGTTGCGGCAAAGGAATGTGGGATACCGTTCTATTCTGTCTGCGAAACTACAAAGGCGAATACCTTGAGTTATCTGGGCAAAAACGTCGAATTGAAGAAAGGCTTTGATCTTGTCCCCTCGAATCTAATAACAGGAATAATAACTGAAAGAGGAATCTTAGGCGCCAATGCAATTGTTGAGATTATGAAAGAAAACTCAAAGTTTTTCGAAATCTTCCACATTAAATGATATTGAACGTTGGTTTAGAGACTATATGTGAAATCGAACAGGCAAAACAGAAAGTGACTAAACACAATCGATGGTGTTTCGGGTCACTTGACTTGCATGATGTAAAAAACGTAACCGTAGTAATCTGAATATTTTCGGAACATCTCAATTTCTGTCTCTTCACAGACTATAATCTTCAAGGCTTCTTCATCATCTCTGTATCTAGCCTTCAGGTTTAGGCGTTTTTTCTGACATTAATGAAACACTTAAAGCGAAATAGAAGTTGGAAGACATAGAAAAACTTTTATATCAACGCTTAAGTTGTTGAAGTGAAACGAGGAATGAATCATGAGGGATCATTGGGTTCTCGAGGGACATAAAATGGGGGATCGCTTTATCCACTAGCTTCCCCAAAAAGATAAAAATTTTTGACACCACCCTCAGAGACGGCGAACAGACTCCCGGAGTTTCTTTAACTCCAGAAAAAAAACTCAGAATTGCCAAAAGCCTAGACAAGCTCGGAGTCAACGCCATAGAGGCTGGTTTCGCTGCGGCTTCTGAGGGTGAACTAGAAGCAATAAACCTCATTGCAGATGCCGGACTCAAGGCAGACGTCTACAGCATGGCTAGGGGAGTAATACGCGATATAGATGCGGTGCTGAAAACCGGCGCTGTGGGAGTGCATCTGGTTATTCCTTCTTCAGATTTACATCTAAAATACAAATTGAAGAAGAGCAGAGAAGAAATTCTGGAAATCACGGCGGACACCACCCAATACGCCAAGGATCATGGACTCACAGTTGAGCTTTCAGCTGAAGACGCCACAAGAAGCGACCTCGATTTTCTCACCCGAATGTTCAAAGCAGGAGTTGCTGCGGGCGCGGATAGACTATGCCCATGTGACACTGTTGGAGTCCTGATACCTGAAAGAACCAGCGAGCTTTATTCCGAACTGAAGAAAAGATTCAGTGATGTGCCTCTGAGCGTCCACTGCCACGACGACTTTGGTTTAGCCGTAGCAAACTCTATAATTGCCTTGAAGTCGGGGGCAGATCAAGCCCACGTAACCATGAATGGTTTGGGAGAACGGGCTGGGAATGCTTCCTTAGAGGAGTTGGCTGTTGTCCTCAAGGAGAGCTATAATGTGAATTTGGCGATAAAAACTGAGTTGATTTACGAGACGTCCCGTCTGGTTTCGCGGATAACCGAATTTCCTCTCCAACCAAACAAAGCAATCGTAGGCGAGAACGCTTTTGTCCACGAGTCAGGCATGCACACTCACGGAATACTGGCTAATCCATTAACATACGAGCCTTTCCCACCCGAGTTGATCGGACGCACAAGAAGAATAGCCTCAGGTAAACACTCTGGTTCGCATG
>Ga0315543_1001974_pt1 | contig 20958 bp, 16 predicted proteins | sample SalMarSW160210MG_2_FD_203098 | JGI IMG/M metagenome (GOLD analysis project Ga0315543, IMG submission 203098) | Salt marsh sediment microbial communities from the Plum Island Ecosystem LTER, Massachusetts, United States - Salt Marsh Sediment SW1601-210 ...
AGGCCGCGCCTGTTGTGGTTCAGGGCCAAGATACATGCCGAGGTTGGCGAGTTGGACCAGGCGGCCGCTCTCTTTGACCGCGCATACACCGAATTTGCTCACCGTGGCGATCATCTGGGACAGGCCCAAACACTGGTAGAGAAGAGCGCTGTCCTACGCTTTCAGGGCGAGTTCAGAGAGGCCATAGACGCGTGCAAGCAGGCTATCTCGCTTGTACAGGGTGCCAAGGAACAGACGGACGTTATGCAAGTTGTTGCATCCGCTCACACCCAGATTGGTACCTGCCAGGCGCGTCTGGGCAATCTGTCCGAAGGCGAGGAGGAATTGCGGCGTGCACTCAGCATGTACGAGCAGATGGGATACGTAAACAATATCGGTTACGTGCACAACCAACTCGGGGTTATCCTTCGACTTGCCGGCAATCTGGCAGGGTCCGAACTGCACTTTCGTCAAGCGCTCGAAATCTGGAAAGAGAAAGGAAACGTAGGATTAGTGGCATTGATTATCAACAACATCGCTGTCGGCCACTACTACCGCGGCGAGTACGCTGAGGCCCTCCAGCTCTACGAGGATGGTCTTAATCAGGCACGAAAGGCAGGCCTGGATCGCGTCACGGCCTTCATCCTGGCTGGCATTGGCGATATCCACAGAGATCAGGGCGCATACGAAGAAGCCCTCAAAGCCTACGAAGAAGGACTACAGGCAGCGCGACAGTCGAGAGAAGCTTTCATCATCTGTTATCTACTGGATGCCATTGGCAATACACATCGGCTGATGGGCAACGATGCTCTGGCGATTGACTTTGTGCGTCAAGCCTACGAGAGGGCGCAAGAACGGGACTCTGCTTATGAAATGGGGCTGTATCAGATTTCGTTGGGAGTCATCAGCTACCAGCAAGGTAATATCAGACAGGCAGAGCAATACCTGTCGCAGGCCCGCGATATCTTTGTGCGCAGCGACGCGAAGAGAGAATTAGCCAAAGCGACCCTCTATCTGGCACAGGCTTACTATGTCGCTGGCCGGTTTCAGGAAGCACTCGACTGCATACAAGCACTACTGGACTGCCTACTAGAACTGGGCTACGACCAGTTTCTCCTGCCAGCAGTCAGGGAGACGAAGCTGGTGATGGAATACGCTACGGCCAGAGGCATGGGTGATACTCTCATCGGTCACCTCTTGCGCAAAGTAGCAGCTCCCGCTGCACCTGGTTCAGAAGTCTTGGCCCAACAAGAACCCGCCGCCGTTCAGCCTCTCTTGCGCGTTTATGCCTTCGGTGAAAGCAGGGTCTTGAGGGGAGATAAGCTGGTTACGAACGCCGAGTGGGGCATGGCCAAGTCAAAAGAGCTCCTCTTCTACCTTTTGTGCCATAAGCAGCGCCGCAAGGATCAGATTGGCAACGATCTGTGGCCGGAGTTATCGCCAGCCAAGTTGCGGTCTTCGTTCCACGTGGCGCTCTACCGACTTCGCCGGGCTCTCGCTCAACAAGATTGTGTCGAATACGAGGACGATCACTATTTCTTCAATCGTCGTATCAACTACTGGTTCGACGTGGAGGAGTTCGAGGAAGCCATCAATAAGGCGACATCGGCCTGGACCACTGACCGCTCCAAGACCATACAACACTACAAGGACGCGGTAGTCCTGTATCGGGGGGATTTCCTTGAGGCCCCTGCGGCAAGTCCTGAGTGGTGCCTGTTTAAGAGGGAGGACTTGCTCCAGAAGTGCCTCTTGGCTTTGCAGCGCCTAGGGGAATACTACGTCGCCCAAGGAGATTACCGGGAAGCGATGCGCTTCTATGAGAAGGTGGTGGAAAAGGACAGCTACCAGGAAAGCGCACACAGAGAAATCATGCTCTGCCAGACGCTGCTGGGCGAGCGCAACGCAGCTCTCAGGAGCTACCATCAGCTTGCCGAACTCCTGGAAAAGGAACTCGGAGCCGACCCGGCCCTGGAGACCACCGCACTCTATGAGCAAATCCTGCAGGACAAGATCGCACCAGGCTAGCACGTCGTGCTTGGCTCGTGCATCTAGGCAGCAAAGAGGGCTTACCTACGTGGTGGCCCTCTTTCTATTCTAGCGGCCTCTCGTAAGCACCTATGTAAGCACTTCCGAAAGCAGGCTGTGTTATAATTTACGTATAAATGATAGCTGCGCAATCTATGTGGGTAACTATGCAGCCAGCAACAAGAGAGGAGAGGACAAATGAAGAAGTGGCTACCTACAGTCTGCAAATTCACGAGCGCCAACACTGTGCGTCTGATTTGGGCCCTGTTGGTCATCACGGCGCTGGTGCTCGGCAGCGGTGCTCCTGAGTGCTTTGGCGGTGGCGGCCCAGCCGGCCCCTAGGCCTTGCCTGCACTTGGTATTCCGATAGGATTATCTGGTAGACTCGATCTAAGATGATCCTTGTAGCTGCCATTGTCGTTTCGATCGTCATTGGATTGCTACGAGGTGGACGATTCAACGGACTGGCAGCGGTGCCACTGTGTTGTGGTGCACTTGCGGTGGTAGCGTTTGCTGCCCAGGCACTTTTCATTTACCAGACACCTTCACGCAAGGCTATCGGCGTCTGGGGCTGGCAAGAGTTGATTTTCGTGGGCTCCCACCTGCTCCTGTTGGTTACAGTGTGGGCCAACCGCCATCTTGAGGGCGTGAGGCTAATCGGGCTGGGCCTGCTGCTGAATCTCGTAGTGATGGTCACCAATGGTGGCTGGATGCCCATTACACCGGAGGCCCTCATCAAAGTGGGACATGCCGGTCTCGTACCATCTCTGGCATCCGGTATGCGCATCTACAGCAGCAAAAACATGCTCCTATCGCCACAAGAGACAAAGCTGTGGCTTTTATCTGATGTTTTTGTGCTGCCCAGACCCTTTCCTGTGCCTAGTGTCTTCAGCGTTGGCGACGTGCTCGTTGCTCTGGGAGCCTTCTTTCTCATACAAAGCGCTATGCTGGGGCAGCATTCACCTGCTGGTCCTACAGAGAGCATATCCAAAAGTAAACACAGCTCATAGGAAAGGAGTGGACGATGACGACCGCATCTCTCTCTCAGATCATTGGCACAGCAGTCATTGATGATGGCTTCCGTAGCACACTCTTGAACAACCCAAAGAGGGCGCTCGCTCAATTCAACCTGGAAGCCAACGAACTCGGGGGCATTGCAGCTATAAGGGCTGCGACCATCGAGCAGTTCGCTGAGCAGCTTATTGTGTGGATGAACGAACACGAAGTCGAGTGGTTCTAGCCGAGGCCGTTGAAGGATCAGATCAATGAGTGAATCCAGCCGTGCATCCGTGCCAAGCAAAATCCTTATCGTTGACGATGAGCAGGATATCCTCGATATCCTGGCTCGTGTGCTGAGAATCGCAGGGTATGATGTTGACATGGCTAGCAACGGCCAAGTGGCCCTGGAGAAAGTGTCTCTTCAGGACTATGTCTTGATTATCACTAACATCAGAATGCCAGTTATGGGTGGGGAGGCATTCTATCGTCAACTGTGCAGTTCGTATCCTGGTTTGAGCAAGCGGGTTATCTTCTGCACCGGGGATATTGCCAATTTGGCGACGCAACGTTTCTTGAACGCCACCGGCGCCCCGGTTATCCTCAAACCGTTTCAATTGATTACCATGCTGGAACTCATCTCGTGGAAGCTGACTAACGACCGTACCCCAGCCCAAGTCCCGCCTCCGCCACCGGTTCAATCTGACACAGTCCCAGTTGCGGCACTTTAGAGTGCGCTTCCTTCTAGAGCTCTTCCTCAATCCAGCGTGCAGCCCTCGCGGGTAGACTACTGATCGGACCACGGTATACCGTACAATCTGGCAGAGAGTCAAGGAAGGACGAGCCGTAGCTTTTGCTAAGGACGCGTTTGTCGAGCACAACGACGACACCACGATCAGTGCAACTCCGGATCAAGCGGCCAAATCCTTGCCGAAAGCGTAGCACCGCCTCAGGCACCGCATATTGCCCAAAGGGATCCTCGAAGGTCCTGCTACGTGCCGCGAAAACAGGGTCAGACGGCACGGAGAAAGGCAGGCGGACAATGACCAGGCAACTGAGAGCGGGGCCGACAACGTCAATGCCTTCCCAGAAACTCCTCGTGCCTAGCAACACTGAACGGGCAATAGTCTTGAAACTCTCGAGTAACTGCCGCCGCGATCCATCTAATCCCTGGCCGTAAACAACGATGCCCGCTTCTTCCAGCGGCCTGGTGATGGCGCGGTATGTTGCTTGCAACTGCCTATGGGAAGTGAAAAGAATCAGTGTCCGCCCTCCCGTGGCCAGACACAAGTCAGTAGTGGCCTTGGATACTATGTTCTGGTAGTTTGGCCGAGCGGGCTCCGGAATGTCAGTGGGCAGGTAGAGCAGTGTAGAACTAGAGTAATCGAACGGAGAACCCACTGCTAATTCCTCAGCATCCTCTAACCCCAGACGTTCACGAATGTAGCCAAAGCCGTTGGCTGTGCGCAGGGTTGCCGAAGTGAGAACCACCATCTCTAACCTGGAGAACAGGTTCTGCGTCAGCAATTGTCCCACGTGCAGAGGTGCGGAATGCAATGTAATCTCGTTATCTCTAGCCCCTATGCTAAGCCAGTAGATGCCGGCTGACACCGGCTGAGTGATGATAACTCGCAACTGCTCCCGTAACTCCCTCACACGCTCTAAACGAGCCCAAATCCCCTGCAGCAAATCGTCATAGTTCGGAATGTCCTGATCTTCCAGATCAGAGAAGCCGCCGTGCAGGCCCTGCAGACCCTGCTCGACTTTGAGCAATGCACTGTCCAGATCATCTGCAAGTATCTCGATTTCAGACCAGCCGGGTTGAATCCTCACGCCAGTGGTCAGTTCGATCTGGCGATCATAGGCAGTGTTGACCCGCCGTGACTCTGACATCAAGGTCTCATTAACGAAAAGGAACAGGCCATCGAAGAAGCTGTCCATGGCCCTTGGGGCCTGTTCAACCTGAGTCTGCAGTTTGGCCAGGTACACGTTGACCTGCTTCTGGGTTTCTGCCGCCACTGCGCTGCCGCGGAGATGCCGTGGGATCCCAGGCAGGAATCCCCTGTATTGACCTGTGGCCGTCCGCTGAGCGAGGCCCGCCAGGAGAGAATAAGCCTGGCTTCGGTTCACAGCAAAGCCTGACTGCTCCGTAGCACGGGCCTCAAGGTGGTGCGCTTCGTCAATGATCAGATGGTGGTACTCGGGCAAGACCCTGTTGGAGACCAACATATCTGACAGTAGCAAGGCGTGGTTCACCACGATGACATGGGCACCCTGTGCACTGCGGCGCGCCCGATACAGGAAGCAGCGGCCCTTCCTGCGGTGCGGGCAACGATCACCCAGACAGGTCTCCTGCTCCGCCTGTACCTTGCTCCACACGGCAAGTTCTCGCTCGCGAAGCGACAACTCTGCACGGTCGCCGGTCTCGGTAACAGGAAGCCAGGCCAGAATCTTGGCCAACACTTGCACTTCATCTGCCTCCAGGGATTCCCTGCGCCTGAAGATGGCCAGCCGACGCAGGCAGAGATAGTTACTGCGTCCCTTGAGCAGTGTCGCCCTGAAGTCAAAGGGTAGTATTCTCTTCAGGTCAGGGATGTCTTTGTTGAAAAGTTGATCCTGCAAGTTGATCGTGTTGGTGGATACAACCACGGGTCGGCCATTGCGTACAGCAAAGTGAATAGCGGGCAGCAAGTAGGCGATGGACTTGCCAGTGCCCGTACCGGCTTCTACCAGGAGCTGTTGCCCCTCATTGTAGGCCTGTGTGACTGCCCTTAGCATATCTACCTGTTGGGGACGGTATTCATACCCCGCAAAGCGCTCTGCCAACAATCCTCCAGGCGATAGCATGGCGACCAGGGTTCGCTCATCGAGCAAGTTTATGGTAGCTGTCGGACACAGCGGTTCTAGCTGCTCCCTCCGATCCATCACCAGACCCAGCGCGGCACTATCCAGATCCCCTTTGCCCAGAAGTTGTTCACGTATGTTGCCGATGGAAGCTGTGCGCGCCTGCTCGCGTTCAAGATCGCGAAAGAACTGCCGTAGCGGCCAATGGCTATTGGCAGCCACGCGGTTGATCGCTTGCAATACGGCGAGATCCATCTGCAGCCCGCGATCAACAAGGGCCAGAAAGAGGTCTTTTGCTGCCAGGGCATCGGCCAGGGCACGGTGGCCATTCTTCAGTTCGATACCCAGGACGTCCAGAAGAGCAGCCAGGCTGTAACGAGTGGCTTCTGGCAGCAGAATGCTGGCCAATGCATAAGTATCAATCCTGGCATTCCTTAGCAAGATGCCGTGTTTCCTGAGGAAGGCCAGGTCAAAGCCCACAGTGTGCCCGACGATAGTGCAATCACGGACGAACCTGGCAAGTGGGGCAGTGACAGCAGCAATTGCGGGCGCGTGCCGCACATCTTGGGGTTTGATGCCTGTGAGCAACTGTATCTTGTAAGGCAGGGGACGTTTCGGGTCAACCAGAGTGGACCAGCTATCCAGTACTTCGCTATCGCGAAATCTTACAGCAGCGACTTCGATGATAGCATCCCGCGCTACATCCAGACCAGTAGTCTCGATGTCCAGGGCGACATAGGTACGGCCCATAGAACTCCAATCTAGGGGGCAAAAGCCCCGTGAGCAGTGCTACATGTCTCCCAATTGGTACAGAACAATGGTCGTGGCAACCAGGGCAGCGGTCTCGGCGCGTAGAATGCGCGGTCCCAGGCTGACTGGCGCAACGCCATAGCGACGAGCCTGGTCAACTTCTCGAATGGTAAAGCCACCTTCGGGGCCAATGAAGAGGCTAATAGAAAATGGCCTGCGGATGAACGAAGCCTTCCCCTGCACTTTGGTCACCACGTAGCCCGAGTCCACCAGCATAGAGCGCAGGCTTCTCATCCTTTCACCTTCCCAGGGAAGCAAGGCCAGATCCGCGCGACGCGCTCTTTCACAGGCTTGAGGAAACAACAAGGGTGCGTGCAAGCGAGGCAACCGGCCACGCGAGGACTGCTCTGCTGCTTCTACCACAATTCTTTGCCAGCGCCCTAACTTGGGCTTACTCACGTCATCCAGACTGGCAATCACACAACGGCTGGAGACCATGGGCACAAACTCCACAATACCCAGTTCTGTGCCTTTTTGCAGCACCCACTCGAAATTGCGACCTTTGAGCATGCTCTGGTACAGGGTGATCTTGGCCCTGGGCTCGGTGCGGGCCAGCACCTTGTGCTCTATCCGGCCCCCCACTTGTTTATGCCCAACAGTGGTAAGCCGCACTTTGTACTCCCAGCCGGAGTCGTCCAACACCACGATCGAATCACCGGACTTGAGGCGCAGGACGTTCTTGATCTGGTGTACCACCGTGCCTTTAAGCGTTACGGTGTCACCTTTGAACCAGGCGGGAGGGATAAAAAAGCGATGCATATCGAAGGGCAGAGAGACACGAGCAGCGGCCTTCATGCAGCTCTGGCGCTCACGCAGTGTCGCTTCGCCTGCTCTCCTTTCCACCCCGTCATAAGCGGGGCGACCGGCCCCGTCATGAGCGGGGCGAACAGCCGATCAATGCAACCCAGTCTTTCTTCACACGACGCTCCACGACTATCAGGCTTGCAGCAGCGAGGGCGCTGCGCACAAAATCTTCTCGTGATCGAATAATCCCTGAGACGACGAATTGCCCGTCCGTCGCCAGGCACTCAGCTACCGCCTCGGCTGACCCAGCAATTACAGCGGGCAAGATATTCATTAACAGCAAGTCAAAAGCACCGTCCCAGACACCAAGACCGTTGAAGGTCTCCGCCGGGCCATCTGAGCAGTCAAGCGTTGACAGCGGGCTCAAGGAAGCCCTTTCCAGTGAGACCATTCCCTGCACGCCGTTACGCGCAATGTTTTCCCGTGCGACTTCCAGTGCCATCCCATCTGTGTCCAGGGCAACGACGCTATCAGCACCCAGCTTGGCGGCTGCGATAGAAAGGATGCCAGATCCAGTGCCCACGTCCAGCACACGATCGCCTGGTTCTAGGTGATCCTCTAGAGCCAGCAGGCAGAGTCGAGTGGAGGGATGTAAGCCAGTTCCAAAGGCCAAACCAGGATCAAGTTCTATTACCACCTGACCAGGAGCAGCAGTGTAGGACTGCCACGATGGTTTAATCACAAGGCCGCGTCCAATGCGCTGCACACTGTAACCAGATTTCCAGGCTTCAGTCCAATCAGCTTCAGGAAGCCAGCGCACGGATGGGGGCAGAATAGGGTAGATCTGCCCCAGATGCCACAAAGCCTTTTCAATCTGCGGCAAGGCAGCACTGCGCTCGGGTGACAGGAAAGCCTTCACTTTGACCACGTGAGGCAGAGACGCATCAAGCCACACTTCCTCAACGACAGTTCCACCCTGGCTGTATTCATTGAATATGGCGCTCACAGCCTCCGCTGCCTCGCCATCTGTCTCTACACTGATCTCTATCAGTTTCATACTGTTGACTGGGATCAAAGAGGGGTTGTTTCACGTCCCCCTGTCTACATGCGAAAGGCATCCTTGAGCTTGTCAAACACGCTCCGGCCATTCCTCAGAACGGCCTCTTTGCCCAGAGTCTTGGAAAGCTCCCGGAGCAGCCGCTTCTGTTCTGCGGTCAGTTTGGTGGGCGTAGCAACAAATACGCTCACCAACTGGTTTCCCCGGCCGTTGCGGCGCAAATATGGTACGCCTTGCCCTTTGATTGTGAAAGTCTGCCCAGTTTGAGTACCCGCCGGGATTGCCAGCTTCACATCTCCATCAAGAGTAGGGACAGCGATCTCATCGCCCAGGGCGGCCTGTGCAAAGTTGATGGTGATGTCCAAATAGATGTCGTTGTCCTTCCGTCTGAAGTGGCGATGTGGCTTGACGGAAAGAAAGGCATAGAGATGTCCAGGCGGGCCTCCGTTGATGCCGGCATTGCCCTCGCCAGCGAGGCGAATGCGTGTGCCGTCATCCACACCAGGTGGAATGGTCACGGCGATACGTTTCCTGCCGCGCACTCTCTGCTGTCCTCGACACCCATGGCAAGGGCGTGAGATAACTACTCCCTCTCCCCGGCAGCGTGGACAGGTTGAGACATTGACGAATGAGCCAAAAATGGAGGACCGTACTCGGCGCACCTCGCCCGTGCCTCCACATTCTGGACAGCGAACAGGGCTGGAGCCAGGCTCAGAGCCACTCCCACTGCAGATCGGGCAGAGTTCAAGCCGCTCTACTTCCAGCTCTTTCTCAGCGCCGAACACAGCCTCCTCAAACGAGAGCGTAAGGCTGGCGCGAAGGTCCTCGCCCGCACGTGGGCCTTTTCGTGTGCGAGTGCGAGCGAAACCACCAAAAAAACTTTCGAAAACGTCGCTCAGGTCGGTAAAGCCAGAGAAGCCGCCGAGCCTGCCTTCCACACCGGCAAAACCAAAGCGGTCGTAGGCCAGGCGTTTCTCCTGATCGCTCAGCACCTCGTAGGCTTCGTTGATTTCCTTGAAGCGAGGCTCAGCATCAGGGCCCTTATTTACATCAGGGTGATACTGGCGGGCAAGCCGACGATAAGCCTTGCGAATTTCGTCCGCACCTGCTCCCCGTCCCACCCCCAGCACTTCATAGTAGTCGCGCTTGACACTCATAGGAGTCGTTCAGCATCCTCCGCTCAGCTTGTATCCAAGCAGTAGTATACACCAATGATAGATGAGAGCCAAACGAAGGGGAGCACAAGTTCGGGCAGCCGCGTCGGCGCAATGACGACCGGTCGAACGGTAGAGACATAGCATGTGTAATCTCACCACAAGCTGAGGCTACGTCTCTACAACTGGCGCAGGAACATCTGGAAACTGGGGCGCGCCAAAAGAACGCAGGGGGATTGCTGGCTCACAATCCCCCTGCGTTAGCTGCAAAGCAACCTGTTCTTACACCTCGCGGAACTCGCCCTCGACAGTACCCTCGTCGGGTGGCTCCTGCCCACCTTGGCTCTCTGGTGCAGGCTCGGTGGGTCCAGCCTGCTGGTACATGGTGGCACCCATACGCTGCAAAGCCTCGCTCAGTTCCTGCGTCGTGCTGCGGATACGAGTTACATCCTGACCCTGCAATGCCGAGCGGACGGCAGCGACTTTGCCTTCAACTTCGTTTTTGACGTCAGCGGGTACCTTGTCGCCCAATTCACGCAGTGTTTTCTCTGCAGAATAGGCCATTGAGTCGCCGTTATTGCGCGCCTCGACTTCTCCCTTCCGCTTGCGATCCTCGTCGGCATGGCGCTCAGCTTCGCGCACCATGTTCTCTACCTCTTCCTTGGCAAGCCCGCTGGAGGCGGTGATGGTGATTTTCTGCTCGCGGCCAGTAGCCTTGTCCTGGGCGCTGACATGGAGGATGCCATCAGCATCGATGTCAAAGGTCACCTCTATCTGCGGGATGCCACGAGGTGCCGGTGGAATGCCGTCTAGAATGAAGCGCCCCAAGGTTTTATTGTCGGTGGCCATTGGGCGCTCGCCTTGCAACACGTGAATCTCCACGCTGGTCTGACTATCAGCGGCGGTTGAGAATATCTGACTCTTCTTAGTAGGAATAGTCGTATTGCGCTCAATGATCGGTGTGGCTACGCTCCCCAGGGTCTCAATACTCAGCGTCAACGGCGTGACATCGAGGAGTAAGACGTCCGTGACTTCGCCAGCGAGCACAGCCGCCTGGATTGCCGCGCCAACTGCCACCACTTCGTCAGGGTTGACACTCTTATTAGGCTCCTTGCCGAAGACCTTGCGCACGGCCTCCTGCACAAGCGGCATGCGTGTCTGGCCACCTACCAGTACGATCTCATCAATGTCCGCCGGCTTGAGCTTCGCGTCCTTCAGCGCTTGCTTGACCGGGCCGAGTGACTTGTCTACCAGGTCGCCCACCAACTGCTCCAGCTTGGAGCGTGTAAGTGTCATTACTAGATGCTTGGGACCTGCTTGATCGGCAGTGATGAAAGGCAAGTTTATCTCAGTCTGCATCACCGTGGACAGCTCCCGTTTGGCCTTCTCGGCTGCCTCTTTGAGGCGCTGCAGTGCCATGCGGTCTTGGCGCAGATCAATGCCCTGCTCTTTCTTGAACTCGTCAGCGATCCAATCTATGACACGCATGTCAAAGTCATCACCGCCGAGGAACGTGTCACCATTTGTAGAGATGACTTCGAACACGCCTTCGCCAAGACTCAGAATAGAGATGTCAAACGTACCGCCGCCCAGGTCATAGACAGCAATCTGTTCGTCCTTTTTCTTGTCCAATCCGTAGGCCAACGAGGATGCCGTAGGCTCGTTGATGATACGCAGGACTTCCAGACCCGCGATTTTGCCTGCATCCTTCGTCGCCTGCCGCTGGGAATCGTTAAAGTAGGCGGGCACGGTAACGACTGCCTGTTTGACCGGCTCGCCCAGGTATGCTTCGGCATCGGTCTTGAGTTTCTGCAGAATCATCCCCGAGATCTCGGGCGGTGAATGCTTTTTGCCGCCCAACTCAACCCAGGCATCTCCATTGGGTGCTTCTGTGATTCGGTACGGCAAACGCTTCATGGCTTTTTGCACTTCAGGGTCTTTGAACTTGCGGCCCATGAGACGCTTAATCGAAAAAACGGTATTCTCCGGGTTAGTAACAGCCTGGCGACGGGCTACCCAGCCCACCATGCGCTCACCCGTCTTGGGATTCACAGCCACTACAGAGGGACAAAGCCTTTCTCCCTCTGACGTAGGGATAACCACCGGCTCGCCACCTTCCATTACGGCAACCACAGAGAACGTGGTTCCTAAATCAATGCCTATGATCTTGCTCATGCATATCCTCCCAGAAATGGACTACTTGACTGCTGCTCCGTCAATATCAGTCTAGCTAGTTTGTAGTGGCGACTTTAGTCGCTTTTCCCGCTTGTTTGGCGACCGAAGTCGCTACTACAAGGCCTCGAGCTAGGCTTGACGCAGCACTATTCGGTTCTGGATTCATCTTCCTTTTCCTTGTCAGTGGCAGGGGCGTTTCCTTCTGCCTCTGCCGAGCCCACGGTCTTGCCGCCCTGTTCGTTCCTTGCTACCTTCACCATAGCAGGACGCAGCACTCTATCATGTAGCGTGTAGCCCTTTTGCAGGACAGCGACTATATAGCCGTCGGGATAAGCAGTGCTTTCTTCCTGCAGGACAGCCTGGTGGAACTTGGGGTCAAATGGCTTACCAAGAGCATCAACTTCCCTCAGGCCTTGCTGCTCCAGAAGCAAGCGCAGCTTGCGCTCAATGAGAGCCACACCTTCTATCCAGGTAAAGTCGCTGAGCGTTGCCGGCACAGTCTGAAAAGCCCGTTCGAAATCATCCAGTACAGGGAGCAGCTTTGTGATCAAAACTGCATCGCCAAACCTAAGCAGTTCCTCGCGTTCCTTCTCCGCGCGCCTGCGATAGTTCTCCAGACCCGCAGCCGTGCGTTTCCACTGATCAAGGTGATGCTTGGACAACTCTGTTTGCTTCTCGAGCTCTTGCTGAAGAGCTTTGATGTCCGCTGGCTTCTCTTCCGGCTTTGCCGCACTCTTTTCCGCCTTCTCGTCCACGGCTGGCTCGGGCACAGGCTGGGCCTTCTGCGCGTCGCTACTTGCTGCTACTTGACCCTTGTCTTCATCTAACATCGTTGTACCGACCTCCTGCAAAGCTATTCCCCATACAGACGGTGCAGCAAGTCGCTCATGAGGGCAGCGACGTAGCGTACGGCAGGAATGGCCCGTCCATAGGGCATGCGTATAGGCCCCAAGACGCCGAGTACGCCGTTCGCTTCGCCAGGCAGACCATACCGGGACAAGATCACACTGTAACCTCTGATCTCGTCCCACTTGCCCTCATCACCAATGATAACCTGAACCCCGCTGGCAAGTTGCGCTTCGCGGAAAATGGCTTCCAGAGCACTGGTCTGCTCCAGTACCTGCACAATCTGGCGCGCTCGCTCGATCTCAATGAACTCCGGCTGACGAAGAATGTGCACAAGCCCATCACGATACATCCCACGGCTTTTCTGTACCTCATAAGAGTGCATCAAGGCCAGAATCCGCCTGGTAACCTCAGCCTCAAGCGTGCTCTGCTCCGGACTGGCTTCACTCTGAGCTTTCGCGCGTGCCTGCTCTACGCTGAGATCGGCGAATCGCTCGTTGAGTTTGCTGGATATGCGACTCAGCTCCTCTTGATCAATGGGATGTGCAAACATCATCATCTGCTGCTGCACCGAGCTATCCTGCAGCACCAGGATCATCAAGCCCGCTAGTTCGCTAATAGAAACAAGTTCAACGTGCCGAAAGCGGACTTGGCGGGCCTGAGGCGCAGTAATCAGAGATGCACTCTGCGCAATGCGCGCCAGAACCGCAGCAGCGAGTTTCATCCACTGGTCAAGGTCAAGATCTATCTGGTGGAACTGATGCTCTATCAGCAACTGCTCCGACAAAGGCAGTTCCGACTCTTCCATGAGCCTCTCTACGAAATAGCGATACCCCTGTTCAGTCGGCACACGGCCGGCCGATGTGTGGGGCTGCATGAGATAGCCCATTTCAGTCAGGTGCGCAAATTCATTGCGAATAGTGGCAGCGCTTATACCCAGACCACAGCCTTGGCAGATCGTATCCGAGCCTACTGGCCTGGCCGTAGCGATGTACTCGCGCACCACTGTCCCCAGGATATCTTGCCGTCTTTGTGTCAGGGTCTCCACCAACTCACAATCCCGCTTTCCAGGCAGACAGATCCGGCCTGATTAGCACTCTTGGTGATCGAGTGCTAAGATGATACCATGATATGTCGTTCTTGTCAATAGTGTTGAGCCCACTCATATAAAAGTCTAATGTAAGAAGGGCCCTCACCATCCCCCTAGTCCCCTTCCTCTCCCCCCTCGGCTGCGCGCGGGATCTTCGACAGATTTGGGAGAGGAAGGGGGTGCCGGGGGAAACGAGGCGGGGGAAGGTGAGGGCGAAGGCCGTTCCCCACTTGACAAAGCACTTACGCGTAATGATGGGCAACCTTGGGGGACAAGCTCATCATTGCCCTCCGAGGCCGGCGATACAAGACTTCCGATGTCTGCGAGACATCGGAAGTCTTAACGAGGCTTAGTGGTAGGCTACTGCGTTCGACTGAGCGTGGCCGGCGTGACCACCTCCTACTTCCCTGCACGCGGGCCAGCAGTAATGGCCTCCTCGTAGACGGCGACCAGGCGTGCGGTAGCAGACGGGATGTTGTATCGCTGCGCCGCCTGTGCAGCCTGTTCTCCCATCGCCCGGCGGCGCGGCTCGTCGCTGAGCAACTCCAGCACCGCTGCAGCGAAGGCATCCTCTTCAGGCGGCACAAGCAGGCCCCCTCCTCTGCTCAACACGTCCGCTGGGCCGGGCGCCTCCATGGCGACCACGGGGGTGCCTGCGGCCATGGATTCGATCAGCACTAAGGGCTGCACATCGATCAGAGAAGGGAAGACGAACAGGTCAGCGGCGGCCGCATAGTGCGGTACCTCGCTGTGGGGAATGGGTCCGGTGAAGACAACCCGCTCGCCGAGGCCGAGTTTTCGCACTGTGCGTTGCGTACGGCGTTCGTGTGGTCCTTTGCCCACCAGTAGCAAGCGGGCCTGGGAACGCGTGGCTGCAACCCTGGCGAATGCGCGCAGCAAGAAATCGAGGTTCTTCTCGGGTGCCAACCGGCCTGTGTACAGCACGAGTTCAGCGTTCTCCAGCCCGAGGGCGCTGCGAATGCGCTGTGGGTCCAAGTCGTGGTATTGGCCCAGGTCCACCGGCGTCGGCACGACGGTCACCGGAACATCGGCTGCATAGTCACGCAATATGAGATCGCGAACGCTGGAAGTGGGTGCCACGACGTGGGTGCACTTTCCCAGGTAGCGTCTGACGATCTGCTCAGTAACTAGGCTGGCCAGCTCGCCCACGATGGGAACGTACTGCCGGGCATACTCGTCGTAGGGGGTGTGGAAGGTGAAGACCAGTGGCAAATTCAAATCGCGCGCAAAGCCAACCGCGAGGTCACCCATCAAAATAGGATGTTGACTGTGGAGGAGGGCCGGCTTGATGCCGCGCACCGTTGGCGTCATCGGCGCCTTGAGCGGCATCACCAAGGAGATATCTACCTGCTCACTCAGGTCAAGGGCGGGAAAACGGAAGACGTAAGGCTCCTCGTCCTCAAAGTCTGTGTATTCGGGGGCGATGATATGCACTTCATGGCCGGCCTCAATCAACCCTCGACGGAATAGGGCGATAGACGTCACCACCCCACTTACGGTAGGCTTGTAGGCGTTGCTAAAGATCACAATGCGCATAATGAGCCGCTAGTAGGCACTCCTGTCGCCGAACACGTTGAATACTGTTCTGAGGAGAATCTTGAGATCCAGAAGCAATGACCAGTTCTCAATGTACCACAGGTCATACTTGGTGCGTTCTACGATGGACGTGTCCCCGCGCAGACCGTTGATTTGCGCCCAACCGGTGATGCCTGCTTTCTCCTTGTGACGTTCCATGTAACGTGGCACAACTTGGCGGAACTGTTCTGCGAACACAGGGCGCTCCGGTCGTGGCCCCACAAGGCTCATATCGCCTACAAGAACGTTGATCAACTGTGGCAACTCGTCTATGGAATGGCGGCGAATGAAGGCCCCCAGCCGGGTACGCCGTGGATCGTCTGGCGTGGCCCATACTGGCCCCGTTTCTTTCTCAGCATCAGCGCGCATGGAACGGAACTTGAGTATCTGAAAAGGCCGGGCGTCTAAGCCCATCCGCTCCTGAGCGAAGAATACTGGCCCAGGCGAGTCCAGCTTGATCAAGAGCGCAGTAAGCAGTATAAAGGGAGAAACCAAAACCAGGATCACTGCGCTCACGATCAAGTCCATAGTGCGTTTCACCGCCAGACGCCAGCCTCGTAGTGCCACGTCGCGAACGGTGAGCAAAGGCAGGCCATTCAGTTCATCAATGCTGACTTCCGAAGCAATGATCTGAAATACATCGGGGAAGACACGGACAGTAGCCTTCTCCCGTTCACACTGGGAGATGAGGTCCAGGATTTCCTCGTGACTGGCCTCAGGCAGGCCGATAATCACTTCCTGCACATTGTGCTCACGGATGAGAAACCCAACCTGGCTGCTATTGCCAAGGATAGGCAGGCCAGCTACTTCTTTACGTCCTGGCGTGTCATCCGCAAAGCCTACCGGCTGGTATCCAAGATTGGGAGACTGGTTTATCTTTTGCAGAATCATTCGTCCTACGTCGCCAGCGCCCACAACGAGCACGCGCGCGGGATTGGCCCTGCGGTATCTGGCATGAAAGTGATCGGTGAGCAGCCGTCCCACCGCCACAAATATAATGCTCAATATCCAGGCGTAGATGACCATAGCCCGAGGATAGTCCAACTCGTTCTTGTAAAGAAAAGAGGTTAAGGCAATTGAAGCCACGGTGCCGAATGAGACGGCAGCCACGATAGAGTAGGATTTGTCAATACGCGAGAGGCCGCGCTTGAAATGATATAGCCGGTAAAAGAAGAACGTGGCCAATAGAGTGCATACGTGGATTAGCAGCATGCCACTGTAGTGGCTAAATGGCTGCGGAGTGAGCGGACGCGGATATTCAGTGACACGGCGCACCAAGTAGGCAGCAAAGAATGCCACGGCGATCATCTCTGCATCTACTACAGCAGTAAGAAGGCTCAAGAGCCAGTTAGTCCTGCGCGGCATCTTGCAATCTCCTAAGAGGTTCTCTGCTAGTCAAGCACTGGCACTCATAATTCTAACACCATGATGCGATCTGAGTCAACTGTCCGAAATCTACCATTAAGACACAAAAACACCAAGATCACAGAACTATGCGCCTCATGCCATGTTCTTATCTTCTTCGTGTCTCCGTGACTTGATAGTCTACTTGCATACTGAAACCACCTGCAGCCAGTCTTGGCCAAAGTGAAGCCTTGAGCGCCTGAAAGCGCCCTTGAAAGGCTGCTGACGATATGTGTTCAGTGCCCATGATTAGAGCATCTTCGTGATTGTCCGAGTAGTACCCTTTGTGCAAGCCTACTCTGACAAAGCCGTATTTCCGGTACAGCTTCTGTGCCCCCAGATTGGATGCACGTACTTCCAAGGTCATGACCGCTACATGTAGCTCTGTGGCGTGGTCAATCAAGCTAGTTAACAGCAACTCGCCAAGGCCACGGCCCCGCCATCCAGGATGCACTGCCAGCGTACAAATGTGTGCCTCATCGAGGAGGAGCCAGAACCCGCCATAGCCAAGGACTAGACGAGGTGTCGGTCCTTGTTTTGGCTCCCTCTTTGGGTTTCTTCTCAGGCTGACCGTCTTCTTCCCAACAGCACTATGCTGTCGTAGCCGGACTACCACGAAGTGACCCGTAGAATTGTATCGCAGTTCATGCTCAAAGGCATGAACAGACCAAGGCAAAGGAAACACCATCTGCTCAATAGCAGCTACGGCAGGTACGTCATCGAGGGTCATTTTCTCCACAATATAGGGATTCTTGTTAGTGCTCATTCCCGACATTGGTTCACGCACGCTGCAGGTAGATAGGCGTCAGCGAGGCCGGGGCATCGTATTCCCCAGCAACGAATCGCTGCCAGGCTAATTCCGCCAGGTAACCCACGCGCCGGAGGGCGGAAGCTGGCCTAGCGACAATGGCTTGCTCGGGAGCGGCTGTACGCAATGCCTCGGCCAGATGAAGGTCAATCTCGCCACAGATGAACGTCGGCTCCTTCAGGGAGGCTGCCAAGCTGTCAGGGCTCATCAAAACATAGTCACTGCGGCGTTGCCAGTCACCGCCGATTCTCTGATAAAAGGCGACACATAGCCTTCCCCGACCCGCTTGCAGGACGGCACAGACAGGCAAAAGTTCACGGGAGTGAGCGTAGGCACTGGCATCAAGAGTTGGTACGCCCAGCAAAGGAATGTTCAGCGCTAGTGCCAGTCCTTTGGCCACGCTGAGGCCAACGCGCAGGCCAGTGAAAGAGCCAGGACCGAGCGAAACAGCTACTGCTCCCAATGCTGAAGGAGCCAGGCCCTGCTGCTCACAGGCGCGCACGATACGCGGCATCAACTCCACTGTATGGTTGTTCCCTGTGCGCCACATCTGCTCTATGCGCAGGCCATCCTGGTCGTAGAGCGCTATGCCTGCAATACGCGTCGCTGTGTCAATGGCCAAAAGCAAGCTGGTGCTCCCTGACCTCACAGGCTCAAGGTCTCCTGGCGAAAACGTTGCAACAGCCCCTCGTAACGCTCTCCCAGCGCCTCAAGCTCGAGTTCCCTCTTTGTGTCATCCAGGTGGTACAGGGTGATCCACAACCTTTCGTCAGGCAGAATCTCCAGGATTCGCTCGGCCCACTCGATAACACAGACGCCGTCTCCGTAGAAATAGTCTTCCAGCCCCAAAGCCCGCGCCTCAGCCGCGGTTCGCACACGGTAGAGGTCTATATGGTACAATTTGTGCGCTTCACCCGGCAGTGAGTACTCGTTAACAATAATGAAAGTTGGACTCGTGATTGCCGAAGTCACTCCCAACCCGCAACCGATGCCTTTGGTCAGACAAGTCTTGCCTGTGCCCAGGTCACCCTCCAGACAGATCACGTCTCCAGCCTGCAACAAACGTCCAAGGCGCTCACCCAGGCGCCGAGTTTGCCCTGCGCTGTGACTAATGAGATCCAGCCTACTAGAGGTCAGAACTGGTATCACCCTGCGCTCCCCTCGTGCACCGTCTAGAGTACCTATCCGAAGAATCGCCTTGCACATTGTCCCCTTGCCGACCAGGCAGGGCAAAGTCTTGCCGACTGGGCGAGGCAAAGTCTTGCCGACTAGGCAAGGCAATCGCGGCACTGCATGGCAGAGTAGAGGGGCTCCTAACCACATTATACTGCAAAGGCACATCTGTGTCGAACCAATTGGCGCCTGTGGGCTGTTTGAAAATCACGTAACCAGCTGTTCCTCATTCCCCGACTCTCTGGCCACGATGCCATTTAGACCATCCACGACCACTGCGTCGCCATCGCGCAGTAATTGGGTGATACCTGGAATGCCGGCCACGGCTGGTAGCCCATACTCTCTGGCAACCACCGCTCCATGCGAGAGCTGCCCTCCGTGCTCGAGGACCAGAGCGCTCAACAAGCTGAAGATGGGTGTCCATCCCGGATCCACACCGCGTGTGACCAGGACGTCGCCAGACCTGACTTTGCTGAACTCAGCAGGAGAGAACAGTACGACAGCACGTCCCCGTGCCAGGCCAGGACTCACACCATGTCCTTTGAATTGTTGCTCACGCTTATGCTGCTCAATCTCCAAAGGCCGATTCCCGCGCAGGAAGGGCGGATAGGACCAGTGGGGAGCAACGTCGAATTCCTGACACAAACGTGCAAACTGCTGCTTCCTTGTGAAAGCCAATGCAGCATAGCCATCACCGTTCACACGCCCATGCACATAGGCTTCAATCTCTGCCTTGGTCAGGAAAAAGACGTGCTCATGGTGATCCAGGATCCCGGCGTCTGCCATACGCCTGCCTAGAAGCAGGAAAAGTCCGCGCGTGAGAGAGAGCGCCTTCTGCCAGTAGAAGCGCTGTTCTTCCCGCAATGGCATGTAGCACTGCGTCAAGTGCAGGACGTGATGGAAAAGTGCCCGTTTCAACCATCCCAGCGGACCGGTGCTGAGCAACTTGCGCACTGCACGCTGGGCCTGCTCGCGGGCTGTAGCACGGTCCTCCCATGGCCTGTCAATTCCTCGCTTCAGATGCGCCAGCAGATCCATGACTTGCGTAGGCTCAGCAGCGAAGGAAGGATAGCAGATGTCCAAGCTAAAGGAGCGGTGACCATAGCGAGTCAAGAAGGCAGCGAAAGCCTCAGCGAAGGCAGTTGCATCCTGTATCTGGGCCAGGTCACGCAGCGCACAGTCCATCTCCAGAGACTTGTTCGGCAGGCCAGTCACGAGACAGGTGCACAGCCTCAACGCTTCTTCCTGCTCGGCCCAGGTCCGAACCAGGCGACGCAAGAGGGTGTAAGTCAGGTCAGCAAAGGTAAGGCTCCAACGATGTAAGGACAGTAATTCTGCGTTCAGCTGCTGGGCCTTGTCTATCGTGGCCCAGATGCGTTGCTCTTTCGCGTCGCTGTCGCGCAAGGCCTTGAATTCCGCCTCAAGTTGGTGGCTGCAATTCTCGTGTCGAACTGTGAAGCTGGCCCACACTCGATAGCTGTGCCACGGCGACCACAACGCTGGTTGCCGCACAAAGGGCCGAGCTATCGAGAGCAAGAAACGCGCGTCCAAAGGAGAACGAGGGTACTCTACCAGCAGGCGAAGCTCTGTTTTCCCATCCGGGAAGTAGCGGTATGCGTCCTCGGGCAGCAGGGAATCGGGAAGTACCTTGTAGAGCGTCTGGAACACAAACATGTCAACGTACGGGTGGCCTCGATACAGTTTGGTGATGCGCAGTTGCTCCACGCCCTTCAGGCCCAGATAGCGCAGTGGGTCACGAAAGGCAAGCTCCTCCAACAACTCCCCGACTACCGACCAGCCAAGCGGTGAGACCGGCAGCGGAAAGCGTTCGTCAAGGAAGCCCGAGGTCCAGATGTTGTCGTCTCCAGGGAAGATGTCGGTGAAGAAACTGCGGGCACTAGTAGTTATCGGACGTGACTGCAAGACGTACAGCTGTCCCTCAGCAAAAGCCCACTCCATGTCCTGAGGGCAGCCAAAATGTCGCGCCAGAGCCAACACGGTCTCTGCAATCTGCCCTGCCTGTTCGGGGGTCAATACGCGGGTATCCTGTGCGTCCACAGGCACCTCTACACTCCGCAAGCCACCCTGGGCAGCCATAACCTGTTTCTGTAGCTTGTGCGCGATCAAAGGCAGCTCGATCTCAGTACACGTTTCTCGGCTCACCAGGTAGCGGTCAACGTCGCCTGTGCCACTAACTACTGGCTCACCCAGGCCAAAGGCCGCCTCTACGACAATCCTCTCCTCGCCAGTGGTTGGA
>Ga0315543_1001975_pt1 | contig 20942 bp, 17 predicted proteins | sample SalMarSW160210MG_2_FD_203098 | JGI IMG/M metagenome (GOLD analysis project Ga0315543, IMG submission 203098) | Salt marsh sediment microbial communities from the Plum Island Ecosystem LTER, Massachusetts, United States - Salt Marsh Sediment SW1601-210 ...
TCCCGCCGCTGCCCGCCATTTAACTTGAGAGGTCTTGCTATATTGCTCATGTCCCAAACTAAAAAGTTCAAATCCCGCTGTCAAGTTATTTCTGGGACAATACACTAGCCCCTATGGGGAAGTAAGTATAGTGCTGGCGTCGCTGACGGCGATGAACCTCGTTTTTGCCCAGACTACTCCTGACAGCAGAGCTGTTGTTCCGGTTTCCCTGATCGTCCAATCTACTCCGTCAGGCGAAGTCACAACCATCCCGGAATCACCCACGGCAACAAACCTCTCTCCGGACCAGGTAATGTCCTTAAGGTGTTCCAATGTACCGGAGGTCTGTGATGTCCACGTGTTGCCGTCGGGAGAGGTAAGCACTGTGCCTGATTCACCTACAGCGACTATTTTTTTCGTTGCAGACGAGGTTACCGCTGAAAGCGCAAAGGTCGTGCCGGAAGTTCTCGGAGTCCAGAGCGCACCATAGGGCGAAGTGAGTATGGTGCCTTTTGATCCTACGGCTACAAACTGGGTATCCGCCCAGGTTACACCATACAGCGGTGAGGGAGGCACATCAGCTATGATTGTCCATTCCTCACCGTACGACGAAGTGAGGATTGTGCCCAGGTCCCCTACAGCGACAAACCTCTCTCCGGACCAGGTAATATCCTCAAGCTCACTGGTGGTCAAAGAATTCTGAGGTGTCCATGACTTACCATCGGGAGAGTTAATAATCATGCCTCCGGCGCCGACGACAACGAATTTGTCACCGGACCATACAATGCCTTTCAGGTTCTCAGTTGTGCCGGAGGGCCACAATGTCCACGTTATGGTATCGAACGATACCAGGATCGTTCCGGAATCACCCACAGCGATAAATACAGAGTCAGACGCCGCTATCTCGTTCAACGGGGTAATCGGCCCGGACGGTTGGAGCGTCCAGGCGGTGCCGTTATTGGAAGTGAGTATGGTTCCACTCAAACCGACTGCAACGAATTGTCCATTCCCCCAGATAATGCTGCGCAGCTCATTGTAATATCCTGACTTTCTGAAAGTCCAGTCAGCACCATTGGGGGATGTAAAGATCACACCGTTCTCGCCAACTGCCACAAACTGCCCTCCAGACCAAGCGACACTTCGGAAACAGATGCGCATTCCTGATGTTGCGTCAACCCATGTTTCTGCGTCAGGCGAAATGAGTATGGAACCATTCTGCCCCACGGCTACAAACATCGTGCCTGACCAAACTATATCATACAGATACAAGCCCAGGTCGGAATTGACGACACTCCAGCTTGTCCCGTCCTGCGACTTGAGCACCACACCGCCGCCAACCGCAAAGAATTGTCCGTCCGCCCACGTCACACCATAGAGGTTCACAGTAATTGGCGTTACAATAGTATCCACATCGTTGGTATTCGCTACTATTGTTGTATCCAATGCTGTCAGGGTGTCCCACGCAAGGCCGTTGCTGGAGGTCGCAATAATCCCGTATTCCCCTACAGCGACCACACGAGTGCCGGATGAAGCAACGCCGTACAGCCAGTTCGATGTCACCGTAGTGTCTATTGCACTCCAAGTGAGTCCGTCAAGTGAGGTAAGAATAGTGCCTCTATCACCAACGGCTACAAACTGTGTGCCGGACCACGTTAATCCGAACAAGTCATTAGTTGTTGGCGACGGCTGTATTGTCCAGGTTAGGCCATCGGGTGAAGTCAGTATCACGCCTTCCTCCCCAACGACCACATACCGCTGCTGTGACTCTGACCAGATTATATCGAAGAGGTAATTGCTCGTGAGAATTGATCTCAGTGTCCAGTTATCCCCGGGCTGGACAACCGGCGATTCGGTGGGGCTATCATTCCCACAGGAACTCAGCATAAAGAGGGCAATCACTACCATCCCAAGCAACCGCCGTTTTATATCAGGCATTAAAGGCTCCTTTCCTGCAAAGTTTCTTCCTTGAAGGGCGATATAATAGGCTCATCGGCAACATCATCAAACACCCGGGCAATATAGGTGAAAGCATATCAGCGGACAACTGAAATTGCAGGCACCAGCTTGGACTTGATGCTCAAATATCATTTCTAATTGTGATAGTACAGATCCGCTTATGGCTGACCGTCAGGCCTCTGGGAGACCTGACCTATGGTTTGTCATATACATTTAGTAAATCATATAATAAGGAGGATAATTTGACGCTTGAATTATTACTCTGCTTGTTATATTCTGACAAAAGAGTTGTTAAACTACGGAGGTTTTCTATGAAAGGTGTATTGCAAGGCATAAGTTCCTTTGTTTTTGTTCTGGTTTTAGCAGGAGCGCCCTACGCCGAGGTACAGCCAAGCCTGTACCCGTCGGAGGTAGAACAAGTGTTGGAGAAAGCAGGCGATAACCGCGAAGAGCTTGAAAACGTGCTCTCATACTTTAAGGAAAGGGATGATACCCTAGGGCTGCAGGCAGCGCACTATCTCATTGCCAACATTGAGGGGCACAGGTACACGGTGTACGGCCTTTTTGACACCAGCCATTCCGAAGTAGAGTTTAATGTTCTCGACCATCCCAACTACAAAACTATGGTAGAAGCTTATGACAAAATCGAAGCTGAGCGGGGTGAACTTAACTTCGAGAAGAAAGAGACCATAAAAGACATCGATGTTATCACCGCTGACTTTCTAATAGAGAACATCACTTGGGCTATCAAAGCCTGGCGGGAAAAATCGTGGGCCAGCGGTCTTTCGTATGACGACTTCTGCGCGTATGTCCTGCCTTACCGAGGCAGCAGCGAACCACTGGAGTCTTGGCGGCAGATCTTCTGGCAGCGCTACCGGGACCTTGACAAAGAAATGAAGAATCCTGATGATCCTGTTGAGGCGGCTAGCCTTATCAATAGCGACATCAAATCCTGGTTTTCCTTTGATGAGCGTTATTATTACCACCCCACCGACGAGGGACTGAGCGAAATGCTGTCAACTCGGATGGGCCGTTGTGAGGACATGACCAATATCACTATCTATGCCATGCGCGCTAACGGCCTGGCAGTCACCAGTGACTATACACCCCACTGGGCAGATGCCGGCAATAATCATGCCTGGAACGCAATTGTCACGCCCGACGGCAGGGTCATCCCTTTTATGGGATCAGAAGTGAATCCGGGAAAATACCGACTGGCAAATCGCGTGGCTAAGGTATATCGGAAAACATTTGCCCAGCAAAAGAACAACCTGGCCTTTCAGAAGGATGAGAAGGAGAAAGTTCCGCCCTGGCTCGCAGGCAAGAGCTACCTTGATGTAACTTCGGATTACACCGATGTGTCGGACGTAACAATCAGTTTTGATCATCCCGTTCCGGACAGCATCCACTATGCCTATCTGTGCGTGTTCAATTCGGGAAAATGGCAGGTTATCCACTGGGGGAAGGTAGAGGAGCAGAAGGCCTTGTTTACAGATATGGGGAAAGATATTGCTTACCTTCCCATGTTCTACATCAACGAAGAACTCGTTCCTGCCGGTATTCCGTTCATTCTCGAAAAGGATGGCCGGATAAGAGAGCTTATCGGAGAGCAAAGTGAGAAATCAACCGCAACCTTGGTATCCACGAGCCGACCGCCGAAGGTGAAAGCTACTGAGGCGCCCAAAAAGTCATATCTGATCCCCGAAAAAGAGTATGAGCTATCTTATTGGAAAGACCAGTGGGTTTCAGTAGGCAAGGCGGTAGCAACAGACCAACCGTTGGAGTTCAGTGACGTACCGGTGGGATTTCTGTACTGGCTGGTAGCTGCCGATTCGCGGAAAGAGGAACGTATCTTTACTATTGAGGATGGCAAACAGGTTTGGTGGTAATCATATCAAGCTGATAATCTTGTCTTGCACTTCGAATGCCTGCCACCATACCCACTTAAGTCTGCTCCAAAATTCAACCAACTGAGTCCGAACCTATACACAAGCCCACCTGCGAAACATTCTTTCAAAGTAGTCCAAGCTTGCTAGGGATTGTTATGCTCTGGAGGCAGTGACAGTTCCACGCTTGGGCAGAGCTTGTCGAGAAAGCAGTGGGTGCAGTCCGGTCGGCGGGCCTGGCAAATAGCACGGCCGTGATCTATCATGAGGTAAGCATAGTCTATCCAGTCCTTATGGGGGATAATCTTCATTAAGTCTTTTTCAATTTTCAATGGGTCCTTCTCGATGGTAAATCCTAAACGGTGGCTGATGCGCGCGACATGGGTATCTACCACGATCCCCTCATCTAGGCCAAATCCCGCTCCCAAAATCACCGAGGCAGTCTTGCGGCCCACGCCAGGCAGCTTCACCAGCTCATCAAGGCGTTGAGGCATCTTGCCACCGTGGTTGTCTAGCAATTGTTGGGCTGACATTTTGATCGATTTGGCCTTGTTGTTGTGGAAGCCGGTGGCGTAGATGTCCTGGCCCAGTTGGGTTAAATCGGCGTCAGCAAAATCTCTCATCGACCGGTACTTCTTAAAAAGCGACTTTGTCACCTGGTTGACGCGTTCATCGGTGCATTGAGCTGAGAGAATAGTGGCTACCATCAGTTGATGAACGGTTCTAAAATCAAGCGAGCACTTGGCGTCAGGATAGTGCTTCTTTAAGAGCCTGATAATCTTTTTCACCCGTGGGATTTTGTCTTCGAGATTCTCTTTCAGCATTGCTACTCGTCACAGGAGAGAATGATGACTCTATCGATGTCATTTAGGTCTTTGATAATCACTATGGATTGGTACCGCTTATCGTCTTCAGTCAATGTGGTTACTGCCTCGGCTTGCCCGTAGCCGGTTTCAAACATGATCCGGCCACCCTTGGTCAGATAGTTGGGCGCGTCGCTCAGTATCGTTTTGATAGAATCCAGCCCCTCATCACCGGCAAGGATCGCTATCTTGGGATCGGCCAAAACTTCGGGCGGGAGTTTTTCATACTCCTTTTTAGAAACATAGGGCGGGTTGGAAAGAATCAGATCGAACTTTTCATCTTCGGAGATGGACGAGAAGAAATCAGATTGCCGAAACTCTATCTTGTCAGCGATCTTAAGATCAGCAGCGTTCCTTTTAGCTATTTCGATTGCCTCCTGCGAGATGTCAACAGCAAAAACGGAGCAATCTTCAAGCTCCTTTGCCATCGTTACGGCTATAACTCCTGAGCCGACGCCAAGGTCCAAAACTTGGGGCTTGGTCACGATCTTCTGGCGCACAAATCCAATGGCTGTTTCGCACAACAACTCAGTTTCCGGGGTTGGCACCATGACGGCGGGGCAGACATAAAACTTCCTGCCGTAAAACCAGGTTTCGTTTAAGATATATTGAAGCGGGTAGCGGGTAACGCGGCGCTGTAGCATTTTGCCAAGCTGCGCTACCAGGGAATCGGTCAGCAGACGATCACCATCCAGATACAGGTGGAGACGGTCAAAGCCTAACAAGTGGCACAAGATTATCTCGACCTCTGCTTTTGCCTGGTCAATTCCTGCTTCTTCTAATAATTTGGCTTGGCGTGAGATAAAGAGGGGAAGTTTTTCTTTCACTTCCGCTTTCTACCCTTTGCAGACTTGGTGCCAAGTTTTCCCACTATGAGGGTCCGAAGCCAGCCAATTATATACAGCAGCCCCACCAGCCCAATGAAAGAATAGCAAACAGCCTTCGTCAGCTCAGGGCTGAACTGAATGGAATGGGGAATGAGGTAGATTACCAGCATAATGGCAAAAGCTAACAGGCCAAACAAACCGAGCGCTTTGGGTGGGTAAATGTCGCGACTATTCTTGCCCCTTGCAAACGAGCCGATGCCGGCCAGGGTCACGAACAAGAGAAAGACGAAAAGAAGCTGGGTTTTGTTGTCGGTGGCATCAGTACCGAACGGCACCCCTTCCCAGATGGTGCCGTAGCAGTAATGGTTCATGGCAAAACCGAAGGGGTAGGTACCCAAAAAGGCAGCCAGTGTTGCCATGAAGAAGTAGATTGACATAGGCCGGACATTCTGCTTGCCACGAACGAGAGGAATCGCACACAAGCTACCCATTACTATAAAGAAGACCGTGGCGGTTATTGGGAAGATGTGGCCGACGAGGACAAATGTAGGTACGTGGCCGAAGAACATGAGCTTAAACGGCTTGCCGTCTGGCTGCAGAAAGCCCGCTCGGTAGCCGCCGATATCGTCTCGAATCTCGAAGTAATAGTGAAGATTCCGCCCTCTGGCACCAGTTGACACCATCGCGTAATACAGTCCGGCGGCGGAATCTTCGACTAAAAGGGGCGCAGTGCTATAGCCCCGCAGTGCTGTTGTTTCATCCTGCCCGTGTTTGCTCGATCTAAAAAAAAGATGCAGGTTTGGTTCCATATTGCCGGTAATCTTGATAGGAATCTTTGCCTGGCTTGCTTCTAAAGCACTGGGGACGGTAGTCATCTCAAACGTGAAGCCGTTTTCGGTGTGAGAGATGAACTTGGGGCGTCCTTCTGAGGTGATTTTGGCTATGTACAACAAGAGCAGGGAGAACACAATGGCGAGAATAACTTTTACGTAAGTCATTATTCGGCAGCAGCCTGGGATTGAAGCTTCAATCGTGTTTCTTGATCGTGACGACATAGTGCTTCGTTCAGATCATCGAGATGCCCATTTAAAATCTCATCGAGCTTGTGCAAGGTGAGTCCAATACGATGATCGGTCACACGGGACTGGGGGAAATTATACGTTCTGATCTTGGCGGAGCGATCACCGGTCGAAACCATGGAGCGTCGTTCGGCAGCGATTTTAGCATGTTGTTCAGCTATCTTCTTGTCATACAGGCGAGCCCGTAAAACCCTCATGGCTTTGTTTTTGTTTTTTAATTGGGACTTTTCGTCTTGGCAGGTGACGACCAGGCCGGTGGGGATGTGCGTGATGCGCACCGCGGAATCAGTGGTGTTGACTGACTGTCCCCCCGGCCCTGACGAGCGGTAGACATCAACCTTGATCTCGTTCTCTTTGATCTGGACATCGACATTTTTCGCCTCGGGCAATACCGCTACGGAAACTGCTGAAGTGTGGATCCGTCCTTGAGCTTCGGTCGCCGGGACCCTCTGCACCCGATGTACCCCTGACTCGTACTTCATTAGGCCGTACGCTTGATCTCCGTCAAGGCTAAAGATGATTTCCTTAAAACCTCCCACTTCTGAGGCGTGTGAACCCAGTATCTCAAGTTTCCAACCTTTGGAATCGGCATACCGTTGGTACATTCGGAACAAATCGCTGACAAACAAACCAGCCTCGTCTCCACCAGTACCGGCCCGGATTTCGACAATAGCTGCCTTGTCGTCATCCGGATCGTGGGGAAGAAGTTTCAGCTTGAGTTCCTTTTCGATGTGATCAAATTCGGCTTCATAGGCAGCCAGTTCCTCGCGGGCGATAACCACTAATTCCTCATCATTATCCCGGCCGATGATTTCTTTCGCTTCGTCCATACCAACCTTCGTCTGGCGGTATTTTCGTCCGATTCGCAGGATGTCCTCAAGGTTCCGTCTCTCCCGGTTCAGCTCTATCATTTTCCGCTGGTTGGACAGAACTGCCGGATCCGCCATCTGCTCATCGATGGCTTGCAATTTCTGCTCAAGCTTTTCAACTATATCAAGCATGGTATTTATCCATTACTTTCATGGCCAATGGTATAGAAAATCAGTAAATTCAGCAAGGGGATATATCTTAACGGCGGCTACGAGACGGTCGTTCTTTTCGATGCGATTTTTGATTCGGTGAGGCCAAGGGCAGACTCGAGCGCCACGATGGCCACCTCAAGCTGGTCCATAGAAGGTTCGCTGGTAGTAATTCTCTGAATCCAGAGACCAGGTCGAATAAGCAACCGAGTGATTCTGTGGTGGCGAGTTTTTCCTGACAGTTTCAAAAGCTCGTACGAAACTCCTGCTACAAACGGCAGCAACATCAAATGAACTCCAAAACGGGTCAGCAGAACTGGCGGATGGCCTGTCCAGATGGCATAGATGGTGTCAGTGACAGCGTATATCAGGATAGCAAACAGAGCTACGATGATAATGAAGGAGGTTCCGCAGCGAGGATGGAAACGGGGATGAAGAGCGGCGTTTTCAGGGACAAGCTCGTCCTGCATCTCATACGCATATATCGACTTGTGCTCAGCACCATGATACTGAAAGATGCGTTTGAACTCGCCAAAGAGCGAAATCACCCAGACATAGGCGACAAACAACGTTAACCTGGTTCCACCAGCTACGAGATTAAACCAGGCGGCACTTTTGTCCAATTTGAAAAGGTGAGAAATAGCCAGAGGTAAAAAGAAAAAGATCAAGATGCCAAGACCGAGGGCAAACACAGCGCTTAATGCCAGCCAAAGAGAATTATACCGACTGCTGGTTTTGTCAACATCTTCGACTTCGCCCGTGACCTTCTCTTTCTCAAGCTCTTTCATGGCCACCTCAGCGGAGAAATTTAACGTCTTGATGCCGAACACCAACATTTCAGCAAACACTACCACCCCTCTCACAATTGGGAGGTGGAGGAACTTGGAGCGCATTGTGAGCGATATGTAATCTTCGGTCTTGACCAAGATCTGACCGTCAGGAATTCGCACAGCGGTGGCGACCTTGTCTTTGCTGCGCATCATCACTCCTTCAATAACGGCCTGACCTCCTACGTTCAAATCCGGCATATTAAATCTTGTCTGCTTTAGAGGGCTTTCTGGCAATAATCACGTCTAAATGGTTCACCACAAGGATTCACCCTGCAGCGCACAGAATACACGAACAGAGGCACAAAATAGCAGCCCCTTTTGAGGACTAATCATTCTTTTTGATCTGTTTACCGTACTTCCGACGAAATCGCTCGACTCGACCGGCAGTGTCAATCAACTTTTGCTTACCGGTGAAAAACGGGTGACACGCCGAGCAGATATCGACATTGATGGTCTTCTTGGTCGACCTGGTGGGATAGGTTGCTCCACAGGCGCACGTAATGACCGTGTCATACAGTTTCGGATGAATACCAGCTTTCATTTTAACTACCTCGACAGGCTCAACAATTCCATAATAAAGGGGATTCCGTTATCTTAATCGGAAACCCAAAACAAAAATATATCAACTTTTCCTGACTTAGCAAGAACTATCTTCGATAATTGCCGGGCCTGTTTTTGCAACTAACCGCTATACGACCACTTATATCATTTTCTAATTGTGATATGACAAATTGTAAGGCAGGAGTCCCTGACTCCTGTCTGCCTTCGGCGGATCTCGGAGAGACCTGCTCTGCTGACTTTATGGTTTTGGCAATGGTCATCATGGAAACAGTTTTTTGATCATTAGGGTTGACCAATAGTATTTCTCATATACAAGGTGTCTGACAGTAAAATGGCGAGCGAATATCGTCTTGAGCTGGTCTCGGGAGAAATAGTTCTTCAAAATGATATATTTTTCTCCATTTTCCAGATACCGCCTTTTGAAGTTGTTGCCGTGTTTATCGATTTCCACCGACTCCAACCGGGGACCTTCTGCTGGCGTGTTATTGTCGATAAGCCAGATCGGCCCACCGTCTATCAATGGCTGAGAAATGTTTTTGAAGAACAGGTCATATTCCTGCTTTGGTTGGTGTGAGAACCAGAAGCCGAGCGTGACCAGATCGAAACATGCGGCCTGAAAGGGAAGTTTACTCAAATCAGCCTGAAGGAACTCAACCGGGGCACGGTAGATCTTCTTACAGGCCTCACGGAGCATCTCGATGGAGATATCGACGGCAGTAATAGTGCGAGCTGTTTGCGAGAGTATCTGAGTCCAGTAACCGGTGCCGCAAGCAAGGTCGAGAACATCTTTGCCCTTCGCAAGTTCTTGCAGATGCTTTGCCGCCTTATCGATTTCGGCTCTGCGCTCAGGCACTTCGCGATAGTAGATCTGCTCATATTCCGGCGCGCGCGCCCGGTAATAGTTAATCGTTTCTCTATCCCGCATAGTTTTCCTTAATAGTGGCGGCAAGCTTTTGCCCCAGTTCATCTGCTTGAGCTAAGGTCTCTTTGTCCCCTGAGACACTTCCCGATCTTGTGAAGTTCGGTGAGCAGTATTTAATCATCCCCTCGTTGGTCACTTCAACCCACTTGAAGAAACCAGCCACCACCCGCCGCGCCCCCTCGAACCAGCCCCGTTGACCGCCGACCAGTACCATGGCACCAGGGCGTTTTCGTTTTAATCTCCTGATAAAGTGACGATTAGGATCTGTGTCGTTGAAGTCGGGGGGGCGGAAACAGTTGAAGCGATCGATGAACATTTTGGCCTGTGCCGAAACCGAATCAAAATAGACCGGCGAACCAAACAAAAGACAGTCGCATCGTTCCAATTTGGTGTAGATATCAGTTAAGTCATCATCAAAGAAACAAAACTTCGGAGTGGGCGACTCGCCACATGACTGGCAGGGGATGAACTGAAGGACGTTAAGTTTCACAAACGTCGTGGACACCTGAAATTGATCTTGAACACTACTTGCGATAGAGTCTGCCAGGCGTTTCAGGATTATATCAGTCGAGGACTGTTCCACCGGTGAAGCGGAGATGCTTAACAAGTTAATCAAGAGTGGTTCTTTCCATATTCTCTAAGGTTGCGTACAGCGAAAGGATTTGTTCTTCCAGCTCATGTTTGCGCCGGGAGGCCTCATGCAGCTTTTCCCAGTCGCTTTTAGGAATGGTGTGGCGTATATCCTCCTCCAGTTGTTCCAGTTCTTTCTCCAGGTCGGTTATCTTCGACTTGGTAGATTGAATCTTTTTTTTGTGACGGGCCAGACGCTTAGATTTTTCCTTGAACATAAGATATGCCTCTTTAGATGCTCCATCCTTCGCCTTCACCGGGGCCACCGGCTCGGCTGTCTTTTCCCTGAAATAGGTGTAGTTACCATCATACACTTTGAGGCGGCCGTCGTTAAGGTAAAAAATGCGGTCGACCACCTGGTCAAGAAAATAGCGGTCATGAGTCACAATCAAACAGCTCCCATCGTAGTCCTTCAGCGCATCTTCCAAAGCCTCGCGGGAGTCGAGGTCCAGATGGTTGGTGGGCTCATCGAAGATGAGAAAGTTGGCCGGATGGTACAAAAGCCGGGCCAGAGAGAGCTTGGTCTTTTCGCCGCCGGACAATGATGCCACCAGCTTGAAGGAATCCTCTCCGGTAAATCCAAATCGGGCCAGAAACGACCGCATTTTGCCTATCTCAGCCGACGGATCCATCTCCCAGACGGTGTCAAGGACGTTGGCTTCAGAGTTCAAGTCGGCCAGCTCCTGGTCGAAGTAGGCTACATCCACATTGGCGCCGAGCTTGATCTCGCCGCACATCGGTGCCAATTCACCGATAAGAGCCTTCAAGATAGTCGTCTTACCCGAACCGTTGCGGCCAATGAGGCCGACCCTGTCGCCTCGATAGATATCAAAGCTGGCCTCCTTGACGATTGTTGATTGAGTATACCCAAGTGAAACACCTTCTACAGATAGAACGTGGGCAAAGGAACGTCCTGAGGATTGCACTGGAACTCTTGCGGTCTGCCGCTCAGTCAGGGAAGGCGGGAGCCGCTTGATGCGATTAAGGTATTTCAACTTGGACTGGGCCTGTTTGGTCTTTTGCCCGGCGATGTTACGGCGGACAAACTCCTCGATTCTTTTGATTTCTTCCTGCTGGTGTTTATAACGGTGCTCGTGCAGCCTTTTGCGTTCGGCGCGCTCCACTAAGTATTTTTCAAAGCTGCCCCGGTAAGACTCGATTCTGCCGTAGGTTATTTCCCAGATTTGTTCGACTGTGGCTGTCAAAAAGGAGCGGTCATGCGAGATTATCAGGTAACTTTTGTCGCATTTGCTTAGATATTCCTCCAGCCATGTTGTCGACTCTATGTCGAGATGGTTGGTAGGTTCATCTAAAAGCAGCAGGTTGCCGTTGCCGGCCAGGGCGCGCGCCAAGCCAGCCCGGTTCTTTTCTCCACCGGAGAAGTTCTTCAGTGGCTCATGGAAGCGATGGTGTTCAAATCCCAATCCAATCAATATGATCTTGACTTCGCTTTCAAAGCTGAAGCCGCCTTCGAGTTCAAACTTGCTTTGCAACTGTCCCAGACGGGTCAGGCTGTCTTTGTCATGAGGTCTGGTTGACAAGTACTCTTGAAGGGCGTTTATCTCCTGCCGCATTGTCAGCAGGTCTGTTCTGGCGGAGGCAGCAAAATCAAATAGGGAAAGGTCGAAGTACTCGGTTTTGTCCTGTTGGATATAGTCGATGCGGCAGGATTTCGACCGGTTCATCACTCCGCTGTCGATTTCCAGCTCATCGGCTATGATTTCAAGCAGAGTGGTTTTACCAATCCCGTTTTTACCCACCAGGCCGATTCTGTCATCCGCTTGGATCGTGAAAGAAGTATGATCAAGAATGACCTGGTCGCTGAACTTCTTGGAGATTTTTTCCGCTGTCAGTAGTGTCATGCTTATTCCTCGGCGGGAGCGCCGCGGGATAAGAGCATCTCGGCGAAAAGCAGTAAGACCGCTGCCCACAAAAAGACCTGCCACAACTCCTTGCCGAACCGCATCTCGGAGATTGCCGCAGCCAGATTTGTTTTGCTGTCCAGCAGGTGATAGTTCTTGGTGCCTAATGAGGTGGCAAATTGGTCGACGTCAACCGCAGAAAGATTAGCCTCGGCAGGATTGATGTTAATGGCGAAGCGGTCAATTTCTCGCCCGATGTAGCTGATGTGGTAAATTCCCGGCCGATCGGTTGGTTTTGGGTGAAGAACAAGGGTGCCTTTGTCTTCTTCAGGGGGAATGTTATAGCTGGCGCTGTCAGGGGTGGTTAACTCCAGAGGGATGGTGAAGGAGCCTTTCATTGAGATGTTACGGGTGATCTTGTCGCCTGAAAATAGGCGGAGATCAAAGCTCGATAGGTTGGAAGCAAGGTACTCTGCGACTCTGGCGATGAACGGAACGAAGAAGGCATGGCCGGTCAGGTCGGAATAAGGCGGTGCGACCGGGGCGCAAAAGGTCAACACCTTTCCTTGGCCATAATTAGCCTCGACAAGCGCCGGTCGTCCGCTGGAAAAACTCGCCAGCGTCTGGGCCTCGCGCTCCAGATGGTGTTTGGGCAGCGTATAAAACTTAATTTCAGGTGGTTGGTCTTTTTCAAAGTGGTAGACCGAAAAAACAGGGTGATCCACCTCTATTGTCTGAAGAGTGTAATACCCGGCGCGAGTGAAGTTCTGTTTGACCGGTTTATCGAAAATTACGCCGGTCACGTCGGACCAGTTTTTGTTAAAGTTCTCAATGTCGGTGGCGCCGCCATAGGTAACGAAAAGTGATTTGCCACGCTTAACATAGGATTTGATACGTTGGATGTATGGTGCTTGCAAACGAGGGGCGCCAGCCAGGATGAGGACATCGTAGTCGGATAGATTCACTTCACCCAGTTCCTCCGGAGTAGCTTCTTTGAGTGACCAGTATTGATTCGCCGAAGACGAGGGGACCAAAGCGAGGGCGATAAAACGGGTTGCCTCATCACCGTCAATAATCAGCACTGTAAACCTCTCCGGGATTCGAAAGCTGAAGTAGTAGCGATTGTCTCCCGGAAACTTATCATCGGAAATCTCAACGTACCCGGAATGAAAACCGCCTCGCGACACACTTCGGGTAAAACGCACCGTGGTCTCTTGCCCGGAAGCCACCTGGAAGTCGGTTTGGGCAATGCGGTTATCGTTCAAAAAAAGCGAAGCGATAATGTCGGAGCGGTCCTGGACGCCGTAATTTTTCACCGTTGCCCTGATGTCAAAGTCATGGCCGGGCATGATCAACTGTCCGCCAAAATCGACTGCTGTAAGGCCACAGTTGTCGTTTTCCTCGATGGGCGGGTCCACCAGGTAGATTTGGGCCTTAGCTTGAGCAAGCATGGCTTTATTAGGAAGCGAGCGCTGTTGGCGGTCGGTGATAATATAGATTTCTTTGTTAAAATTTGCCGCCCTTTCTAAAAGATTGACCGCAGCATCGATCCCGCTTTCCAGGTCCGCCTCGCCAAAACCGATGCTGAGATGCTGAAGTTTTTCCCGTGCAACTGCCGCTGACGCAAAAGAAGGTACCTGGTCAGCCTGAGTAGTGTTGTCGAGAGGAATCAGGTTCACCTCATCAGCTTCACTAAAAGTGCCCAATAACTGTTGGGTACGCTTGCGGGCAAGTTCAAAAAGGTTGCCATCGGCCACGTAACGATTCATTGAGGCTGAATTGTCAAACAGGATGACGGCTGACACTGAAGCGTGAGAGCCAATATAGCCGCCTTTGGTGGTGGGACGGGCAAAAGCCATCACGACCGCCAAAATGATAAGCATGCGCATCAGTAACAACAGCAGTTGTCGGATTTTCAGTCTGCGAACCTGACGTTTCTGCATGGCTCGGAGGTGCTTAAGCGATGAGAACTCGACTACCTTCACCCTCTTTTTCGAGAAGAGATGAATAATAAGAGGGATCAAAGCCGCAACGGCGGCGAACAGGACAGTTGAATTGAGAAAGTTGAACATCGCTCTTGCTACGGCCGGTAAGGATTGTCCAGGTACTTTTTGGCTTCTTGCTGGTGATACTCCGCTGAGGGCAACGATAGCACTTTTTCATAGAAACCAAGCGCCGCGGCGTGATCTTTCATCGCATCAGCAGCCTTCCCCAGCCAGAGATTGATCATCCCAAGGTAAAACGGGCGGGTTTCAAGAAACAGTGCTGTCTGGAGATGATTATTGGCGTTGCTTGTCTCTCCCAATCCCAAGAACGCTATACCAAGCCACAGGTGAGACGTGGGAGATGCTTGGTGCGCTTGTAACTGTTGGTCGTACAAACTGACGGCTTCGTTGAAGTAGGTAATAGCCAAGGCTCTGTCCAATGAGTCCTTGGAGCTTTTCAAAAGGTCGGCAAGCATGATCCTGGTTTCACTACCCGCACCCTTCCGTGGGTTGAGGCTCACAATGACGTCCAGTAATGTCTGTCGGCCTTTTTCCTCATTTCCAGTGACCAGATAGTTTAACGCGAGGTTGAATTTCACTCTTTGGTCAGTAGAATCCAACGTCAGGGCAGTTAAAAGATCGGAGTGGGCTTCTTCATAGTAACCGTTCATCATTTTGAAGGCGGCCAGCGTCATCCAGTTTCTGGCCGAGCTGGTATCAAGGGCCATCAGTGCTTCTTGGGCTTCTGTCGCCGCGTAGTAATCCCCTGTAAAGAAATGGGCTCTTCTCAACAATTGCAGCCCCACAAGAGAATCATCCACCGTCGGTGACTGCTCGACAAAAGCCTGAGCGTATTTAAGCATCAGGGGGTAGTTTAGCATTTGCTCAGCTTGGTCGGCATACACACTGTAATATTTTAACGGAATAGTTACCGTATCAACGTAGTTTTTCCATTCGGTCTCGAGTACTGCGATACTCATGCCATACACTTCTTCGATTTTATCAGTAAGGTTAAGGTCGTCGGCCAGTTTGTACAGGGTTTTGAAACGTGAGAGCGTATACTGGTCAATGAGATACTTGACAAATGTAGCCGAGGTGCGATCGGCGACCTGGGGGTCGGCCCGGAAATATTGATAAGTGTCAAACAACTGAGAAAGCAGCAGAGCGCTATCGCCTTTTAGAATCTGCTTCATGTCAAAAACGGCAAAAGAGGTGTAGTTGGCCCACCCCTCCGACAGAAAAGCCGGAGTATAGCCGAAAGTGCGAAGAAGAGCCACATGACTGACGAGAAAGGGATCAGCCGAGTTGACGTACTTGCCGTAAACAGCATAGGCGGTACTGCGAGTGGGGTCGACGGCCATGCCGAACCGGTCATCCCATATTACGGATCGCACCGGACAGGGACAAAGGTATATGTTGTATTTCCCCGGCAGGTTCAAATCAAAAAGACTCTTGAAAAGCCGGTAGTGTTGTTCAAAAAGGTCTTTGATTGATTCCCAGTAGAAGTCACCGAGCGAGTTCGGGACGAAGTATATGTCCATATTGGCGGTCGGATCAAAACGGAAGGTGTCATCTTCGCGATGGCCGAAGGCGCAATCGGACGTATCAATATCGACTCTGCGAAGAGGAGTTATGACCAACCTGTATTGGGATGCCCCCTTGCCGGAAATCCCTCTGATCGACGCCGGCAGGCCATATTCAACGGTAAAGTTTTTAGAGTAGGTATTTCCCGGTGGCCCCAGCGTGACCACATGGACGGTGAAAGCAGACTGGCTGCTGTCGACTTCAGTGACACATATCTCCGTGGAAAAGGCCACCAGGAATCCTGAAGACGCCATATCCTTAACGAGACGGACGGAGTCGGAGTACAGTAATACGTCTTTCTGAAGGGTCGAGTCATACTGATACACGCTTAGACCGCATTCGATACCATCTTTGGCCATCACTGCGCCTGAGAACCAGACCGCTGCCGCAAGTAGAAAATAATGCCCTTTTCTCACACTACCTTATACCGTGAAATCCGGAAAAAGCTAACCATCAGTCAGGTCTGGTCCGTCTTGTCGTCAGGGACCAGTCGTCCTTCTTTCAATACCGGGAGAACCGGCAGGGAATCGATCTTTGCTGCGATCTCTACATCTGAAGCAAAGCCCAACTCGGCGAGAAACCGCCCGTGTTCCCCTTGCTGAATCGTCTGGTTGATAACTGACTTGTTGGTGCGGTACAAGAGAAGGGCCAGTGAGCCGGCGTCATTGAGGGTGATATCTTTCTTATGCTCAGACACCAACAGGTGAATTAACATTCCACCACAGATAGTATCTTCAATCGAGAAACTTCCTTCCCGACCCGAGCAGACCACCGCCAAGTCTTGGTTAACTTCGTCCGCTTTGGCTGCCACCCTGGAAATGTTGACCAAACCGCAGCACATAACCGGCTGGGCGCTACGGGCTTTGCCGAAAACGGCAGTGCCGTTGGTAGTGGTCATTATAATGAATTTGCCGCCCACACTCTCTGTTGTGAACTCCGTCGGTGAATTGCCCAGGGGGAAGTTCTCTATTCTGACGCCGTCTCTTTCCCCGGCCAGCACCGCCATATCCCCGCCTAATTTTGTCCACATCTCACCCGCTTCCCCGGGGCCCGCCGTCGGGATTACTCCTTTGGCGCCGGCTATCAGGGCCGCGCAGGTGGAAGTGCAAAAGCGAAGCACGTCAATAACAACAACAGTCTTGTTGTCAAGATCAGCCTTACTAAAAGGTACTGGTGTTAAGTATAATTCGATCTTCATATACGTGGATTTACCTGTGTGATCCGTTTTTGTAGAAAGGCGGCTTGACCACTATCGCCGGATACTTTGCTCCTCTTATCTTAATTTCGACAGTCGAACCTATTTTCGACATACTCCGCGGGACATAGCCCATAGCTATCGGTTTTTTCAGAGAGGGAGAAAAGGTTCCTGAAGTGATCTTACCGACCACTTCATCACCATCATAAATCTCATAGCCATGACGTGGAAACACCTTACCCTCGAATTCAAGACAGACCAGCCGCCGTGAGGGTTTTTCCTCCTTTTGTCTGGCGATGACATCCTGGCCAATAAAATCTTTGTCAAAACTGACAATCCAGCCCAGCCCGGCCTCAATAGGTGTAGTGGTTTCATCAATGTCATTGCCGTACAGGGCCATTTTCATCTCAAGGCGCAATGTGTCACGTGCCCCCAGCCCGATCAGCTCCAGATCATATTTTTGGCCAGCTTCCGTGAGAGCGTTCCACAAGCCGGCGCAGTGCTGGGGTGGTATATAGATCTCAAAGCCATCTTCACCAGTGTAGCCGGTGCGGGAGAAAAGAAATTCTACGCCGGCTATCTTGGCCACAGCAGATGTGTAGTATGCCATGTTGTCCAAATCATAATCAGTCACTTTTTGCAGCACGCTCTGGGCATGTGGGCCCTGAATAGCCAAAAGACCTGTCCGGTCGGAGAGATTTGTCAACTGAACCTCCCCAGACAAATGTGATTGAAGCCAGGCGAAATCCTTCTGGAGATTGGAAGCATTGACCACCAAAAAATACCTGTCCTGTAGTTTATAAACCAGCAGGTCATCGACAATCCCGCCGGTTGGGGTAGTCATGCAAGAGTACTGTATCTTATCGACGTCCAAAGTCGTCACGTTGTTGGTGGTTGTTTTCTGCAAGAACGCCAGGGCATCCTTGCCGGAGACTTCAAACTCTCCCATGTGGGACAAGTCAAAAAGCCCCACATTATTCCGTACAGCCAGGTGTTCAGAGGTAATTCCTTTGTACTGAACCGGCATATGAAAACCAGCAAAATTCACCATTTTGGCACGGGCGGCGACATGGAAATCGTAGAAAGGGGTTTTGATCGGTTCGTCAGTCATGGCGGACTCGTTTTTCATTCAATTAGTTTTACGAAGTAATAAAGAGCAATAGATGCGAATGTCAATACTCCATTGGAATGAAAGTAATTCTAAAGCAGGGAAGTGTTAAAGGTGAGTGGTGGTAAGCTGTCCCTTAATGTTGGAGTTCTATCCTCGCTTTCGTCTACTTGACAACCCTCTCCGGGGTGGTCTGTCGCCTCCGTCATGCCCGTAATTTGACTGACAGGATAAAATCACGGATTCCATCCGGAAGTATACGGCCATCCCTCCTAGCCGGGGTGGCTGTTAATTAAAAAAATGTGAGTACCGAGGAGAAATTACTATGGGGTTGTAAAACAAGGGGGGAAGGTTGCTTTCTGTACGGTGGTTGTCGTGTAGCCTTCTGAAAAAATTCAAAAAAATGGCTTGTGCCACTCGTTTTTCCATGTGTATAATTACACGTTTTGATACAGTACGGAGAAATACAAACTGATTCTTGGAGGAAACGACCATGGCTATGTTCATAACTGATGAATGCACCGCCTGCGGGCTCTGCTTGCCGGAATGTCCGACAGAGTCTATATCCGAGGGAGACATCTACGTGATCGATCCGGATACGTGCAACGAGTGTGAAGATGAAGAGGAAGGACCTCACTGCGTTGAGGTTTGTCCTATCGATGATTGCATTATTAAAGCTGAGCAACACGCCTCCCAATAGCTTCAAAGCCGCCTCAACGGGCGGCTTTTTTGTAGCCAGGACACTATCCTTTTCCGGCTGGTGCAGGGCTTCGTGACATTGCGGTGTTATAGTGCCCTATCTTTTATTCTGTATAACATCCTCAGCTTACATAAAATCGAGAATTGATTAACTGCACTTACATATAGAGATAATTTTAGCTTTTTATACCAAGTTGCAATAATACATATAAATTCGCTCGTGGAGTGTTGTCATGCGACTCTGCATGACAACTGTTTTGCTGCTGGATGTCGGGCCGGGTCACCAGACATCACCGGAATTAGAAATGCTCTCTTGAATGCAACTTGGTATCAGACTTCGGTCGGCAGGTGGCAAGGGAAATGTGCTGAAACAGTTTTGCCGGTCTGTCCGCAGCAAATTTGCGGCCTTTTGCCACTTTAGGCAGTTGTTTGCATACATCTCTACACAATAGTGTTTCATTCAAACAGACCCAAGAACGGGGTTGTAGAATAACATGTACTTCACAACCTATTAGATTTCACAAAGTTACCAGAGCTGAACGCTGACGCTTGTGGTCAAGTATTCTTCAGGCCCTTTTTTGTATAACGGCATAAGGTTTGCAAGATCAGGTCTTGGTTAAATAATGTATCTCCAAAACTTGCCATATTTGAACAGGCAAAGAGGAGGTTTTCGACCAAACCGAAAGGATAATCCATGAGACAGAAAGCCTATTTTCTCATAGTACTGATAATCTTGACCGGTATTCTGCTGCCTAACGCCTCAGCTTTGGCGTATACCGGCGTGATATCAGTTGACACCGTTGAGGCACTCCCCGGCGAGCAGCTTGGAGTACCGGTCAGGTTGAGCGCTAATGACGAGCCTATCTCCGGCTTGGTTATCCCGCTGAAATACTCAAGTCTCTACCTTTCAGTTGACTCAATTTCATTTATGGGATCTATATTGCCGTCAGATTTCAGTGACCAGGCGTTCTTTGACAATAACGGTGAAATCATCAAGTTTTCATACATTCCCCACTTTGTAGATCCGATACCTGTTATCACTACAACGGACGGTGTTCTCGCCACGATTTTCGTGTCTGTTTCCTCCCTGGCGACACCGGGGACTGCAATCCCCATTGACTCAATCAATAAGGATTCAATTGTTTACTTTAACAGCACGGAAACGCACGTTCTAACAAGAATAGAAGCTACCGACAACACTGGGACCATATTGTTGTTGCCTGACTTTATTTCCGGAGCAGTAGTGGTTAAATCGCCGACGGGTATAGATGATGGTGTCGAGCCTTCAGGATTGCCGAGGGCATTTAACCTCTCACAAAACTATCCCAACCCGTTTAACCCTTCTACTGTCATCAGTTTTGCCCTGCCTCGAGCCAGCCACGTCAAGCTGGAGGTGTTTAACATCCTGGGGCAAAGTGTGGTGACGTTGGTCGACAGGCAATTACCTGCCGGAAACCATCAGGTGACATTTGAGGGCGCAGGCTTTCCCAGCGGAATATACTTCTACCGTCTGGACTATAATGGAGGCAACCTGACCAGAAAAATGACGCTGGTCAAATAAATCATTGGCTGGATGGGATGAGCTTAGTCCTGCATTAAGCAGCACCGATTAAAACGTTTCGGTCAGCCTTTCGGTGACGGAACCGGCTCCTCGACCGGCTCGACATCGCCGGAAGAGCGGCCGATTATTACGTCCACCTCGCGACCGTCGATGATTTCCTTCTCAAGAAGGGCTGCCGCAAGAGTGTGAAGCTTATCAATATTTCTCTCAAGGATATCTCTGGTGACTTTTTCAGCTTTTTCGATCAAGGCGCTCACTTCCTGATCAATCAAAAGCGCAGTAGCTTCAGAGTAATCCTTCTGCTGTGCGAATTCCTTGCCAAGGAAAATGTGCTCTTCAGTTTTGCCAAAGGTGACCGGGCCGAGTTTTTCGGACATCCCCCAGTTGCAGACCATC
>Ga0315543_1001978_pt1 | contig 20939 bp, 17 predicted proteins | sample SalMarSW160210MG_2_FD_203098 | JGI IMG/M metagenome (GOLD analysis project Ga0315543, IMG submission 203098) | Salt marsh sediment microbial communities from the Plum Island Ecosystem LTER, Massachusetts, United States - Salt Marsh Sediment SW1601-210 ...
GTTGGGCTTGAATCTCAGTCGTCCCATCTCTGCTCCTCCCTGCTCTTAGCCGACTTGTACCAAGTCTACTCGCCTTTGTGCCTCCCGCCAAATCAACGAATCTCTAACGGACTTTTTCAACACCCTCAATTCGAGACCTTGACAAACTGAGACATTTGTGCTATAATCCTAGTAATCCATTAATTGGAGGTGGATGACCGTAACGGTCATCGGAAGCGCCCCGCAAGGGGCGTTTTTCTACGGTAGCAACTTCTTGCCACACCCTTTTACCTGTCGCCTGCTGCCGGAGGTGGGTAGGTACTTCCCCAACTCTAGAGCTTGGCATATCTTGTCCGAAAACGACGGCTTCCTCCTCGTGATGCGTCCCTCTTCTTGCAGTATGTGATATGACGATGGATACGCGAGTATATCTGCGAGCTGAAGCCCCGCTATGTTTGCTGTCTTCGGCCTCACCTTCAGCTGACTCGACGTTAATGTCGACTGAAATCTTCGCGCAGGGATATTGGGATTGCCACGCCGATAGAAACGGTTATAGCATTTCTTCAGCTTCATGTCTTCCGTTGTTCCCCGAGACTCCACCATGACGTCACCCATGGCCTGGCTGTAGTAAAGGAATAGCACATACCGTTCAAGGATGGCCTCGAGACAATAGTGATACGGTTCTTTCTGCCACACTCGATACTTTCGGACATGTTCTAGCTTGTCTATGACAACAGTGATTACCCGATACTCCCAAGAACACAGCCGCGCCAACAGTTGTTCGTTGAAAGCTTGCTCAACTGACTTATCTAGCAGGCTGTTGAAAGGCCCCACCTTCCTGACCAGCTTGGTCCTATGCAGAATCACAGGCGCAGTGTCTACGTCACCCCCGAAGAAGCGCCACTTCAGCATTTCAAGTTCTGGCTTCACCACGGTAGCGTATGCCTCTTGCTCTATGATAACACCAATCAGACAGAGAAACCTCCGCGCAAGGTCTGCCACATCGTTCATACTGTGGTCGCCGGTCTCATCGATGTAGAGTCGGTATAGAGTCATTAGTCATTGCCAGTGCTGTACGGTACAGGGAAGGTCAGCCAAGCAAAAGCCCGTCCACCGCTTCGCAGTGAACGGGCTGCTATGTCTGCTACGTTGGTCACTGCGCAGTCTCTTACCGGCAGGTAAGAGGCACCGTGGCCACCCTTGCTTCGCTATCCACAAGCCAGGTGGGCTGCTTCCATTGACCTATTCCTATTATACCACGAGCCACAACAGGGGGCAAGTGCTCGGGCCGAACCCTCCCATAGGTTCTGATGACGTGTTGGATCCCCTTCCGTGACACTCGACAGACTACCAGAAAGCGAAGGGCCTTGATGGTAACCTACTGGAGGGTCTGTTTGCCCCCAAGCTGGCCTACGCCCGCTTGTTGCGTGTTGAGCTAGGTGGTGGTATACTTGTGGTGATCGTCGAAGTACAGAAGCCTTGGTACTCTTGCTTGGCCTGAGGCGACTGGCGCGACGACGAAGGCGCCTACTTGCATTGTGTGAACCTGCAAGGCCCCGACCTGAGGCATGCCGACTTGTGAGAAGTTGACTTTCGAGACGTCATCGAGACAGGGCTACTGGGCGTCCGGCTGTACCGGGCCAAGCTCGACCCTACCCAGTTGAAAAGAGACCAAGTGGGGCCATCCGCTTGCGAGCGGTGTCCTCATCCGCGCCGTTACGGACCTGTCCATACCGAGATTGCTCTCTGAGGAGGCATTTGCGTGACTGAGCTGCAAAAGCAATTCAACCAAGCAATGCTGCGCATATACGAACGGGCCAGGGACCAGTGCAGATATACTGCAACCCGTTTCTTGAGTATGCTCCATGAAAAGGGCGGCCTGGCAACGGCCAAAGCTCTTCTGGCAACGAGCGAGCCGTCGTCTGGTCTGGTCCGACTGTGGCAATGTGGCCGGTTGGATCTCAGCGTGGAAGCTCACGTGCTGAAGCCAGAATTCGCCTCTCTGTTCACGGAACGGGAGAGATGGACCGCAAGGGAGCGCCTTGAAGCGTACAAATACGATTTTGCCCAAGGAGAGCAGCCCGGACCGCCCGGGCCAGCGACAGACCAACAACGGCCTGATCGCAAGCCATTCGGCCAGACCGAGCCTGAGATCATGCCAACCCTACAGGATCTAAGAGCTGCAAGGGATGCCTTTGAAGCCAACGAACCACGAGATCTTTTCTATCGTGCAGCCACAGAACTCGTGGTTCTCGCCCTACAAGGAGCAACCTCGCTCAGCATCGCCAAGGCCCTGGCCGTGTTGCTTCAGACATGGAATCGGGCTTACTACCAATTCAGACCCTTTGACAGTCAGCACTTCGAGCGCATTGAACGTCTGCTGAAAGAGCACCTAGATGTGCTGAGAGCCTTTCGGAAACGCTCCATCGAGGCTTTTGTCCCGGATGATGATCCCACGAGCGCCAGCATGTTTACAGACTTCGAGCAGGTACTCGGGCCTGTAGGCGCCGCCAAATCACTACACTTGTTGGCACCTCGCTTCTTCCCGCTGTGGGATCGCGCCATCGCGGAAGCGTACGGGTTGGCACTGGGACGCCGTGGCACCAACGCCAAGCGGTATCTTAGATTCATGAGCATCACTCGCTCACAGTGCACGCACCTGAAGCCGGGCCTACCCAGCACATGGAATCTGCTCAAGGCGATAGACGAATACAACTACTGCAAGTTCACGAAAGAGTGGATCTAGCGCGCGCATTGCGACCGCAGCGTGAGGGATACGTGACATGCCAGAGAGAAAGAGCCGTGGTCATGCCACCAAACGCGGCGAAGTACTCGTGGCCATCATGAACAACAAGCGAGACTTTGATATCCTGCAAAGGGAGCTTTGGTATCGCATTCCTGTGAAGAGTGCGCCAAGGCGTTGGCCGCCAGAGTGGCTGGCCTTCTACCACACGAAGGTGTTCGAAGAGGAACGCTATACCATCCAATACTACGGCCGGGTACGGGAAATCCGCAAGGTCAAGCGTCGTGAGCTGTTCCCCAATGAGTTCCCCAACCCAAAGTCGGAGCGCCAGTACTATCAGGTCTTCCTGGAAAACCTCGAGCGACTTCCAGAACGGATCCGCAGCGTGCAGCCGCGACGGATCGTCTTCATTGCTACTACCGCAGAGAAATTCTTCCGGGCTGAGCAGGTCAATGATCTGTTCGATGAAAGTCCGCTGGAGGACCGCCTGTGGCACGAACTCAAGAAGCAGGATATCCCAGCCGAGCGACAGTGGAACGTGATGACACGAGAGGGCCAATATCGGTTGGACTTTGCCCTGTTCTGTGCGGAGGGCAAGGTCGATATTGAAACCGATGGCGATACGTGGCACGTCAACGTTGAGGCGGCGAAGAAAGACTACCCGCGGGACAATGCGGTCCAATCCGATGGCTGGCATGTGTTGCGTTTCAACACCCGCAATGTCCGCGAGCAGATGGCGAAGTACTGTATCCCTACGATAGGAAAGGCCATCAGGAGGCTCGGGGGGCTCGCTGAGGAGAAGCTGGTGCCGCGCGTGTTCTACAATTCGCCCGATGGCACGGCGCAGCAACTCACCATGTTCGAGGCCGAGGTGGAGTACGATCTGGATTGAGAGTGGAGCGGGGCGCTGGCGCTCCCGGTCTCGTGCCTGATGACACTGGTACTGCGGGGCACGTATGCTGCAGGGTCCGGAACGGCATCAGTCCGCCTTCGATAGAAGTCGGGGCAGGCGAACCATTCGCCTGAAGGGGTGGCCTGGAGTGACAGGCATCCAGTCCAGAGTGGCGCGTTGCCCCACATGAACAGGCTTGGGAGGAAATGCAGTGGAGATGCGAGTTCGTTTCAGGGGAACGGTGATCACGCTCCGACAGGTGCTTGACGAGATGCAGTGGTACGATGACCAGTACCCACACAACGACTACTGCGAAGCACCGGCGATCAAGACCTGGCTTGAGAACAAGGCGTATAAGTTCGCAGTTGTTCACGCCGAGCGACTCTACCCACCGAAGCTGTTGGCTCACCGTCTTACGGGGCGCGCTCTTCAGGGCGACGGCCTAATCGGAGGGCAGGTCAACCGGATCTTTGTGCAGTTGGGTTTCGAGGTCAAGCGTATCAGGGACTGAATAGAGCTCACGCCAGCTATCACTACAAGCGCGGGCGACAGGACGTCGCCATAGCGACCATCACGAGCAATGTGTCGCATGGTGGTGCGCAGTGCGTAGGCGTCGTTGCTCGAGGAGTCAGCGAAAGGAGTCAGTGCCATGTCACACTCGATTGAGGACCGAGCCGAAGCGATTCGCCAGCAGGTCTCTGCTGACCCTGCCCTGGCCCGCTACGTGGACAGCAAATTGTGCATTCCCCAGCCATTCCGCGGTAGTGGGCCCATCAAGCTTGTCATCCTGGGCCAGGACCCGACGGTGAAGCGCGCCAGCGAACGGGTCAAGATCACGACCGTGCTGAACCTCCACCGGCGAGGCAGCCTGCGCCGGTACCTGGCCCGGATATGCGCGGGCCTGGGGCTAGAGCTGGCCCGCCATGTCTACGCCACGAACTACGTCAAGAACTTTTTCGTGCGACCGCCCACGCAGATCGGGGACTTGGATGTGCTGGCTGCGGCCGCGCGCTACTGGCTGCCGCTGTTGAAGGATGAGCTAGCGCGCCTCGGCCGTGTGCCTGTCATCAGCCTGGGGCAACCTCTTCTGAGAGCGCTGGTCATTGGCGATGCGAGTCGCCTCGTAAGGTACTATTGGGGCTACACGCCGCGCTGGCGGTCAGGCGAGTTCGGTGAGTTGCATCAGCTCACGCCAGAGGACAATCAGCTCAGCCGGGTGGTCTTCCCGTTCCCGCACCAGCCCAGCGTTCGCAAGGCCTTCTACAGAGAGCGCATGAGCGAGTATCTTGCATTTGTGCGGCGCACGGCCGACCTGAAGTAGACCTCTGGCATTTCGCGAGTGACAAAGATCTGGGCAACTGGCACACCGGTGCACAGCCAACCTGAGGAGGATAGGGATGGGTCAATACGGCAGAGCTGCCATACGGGCGGTCGAACTGTACACGAGCGGAATTGTTGGCTCGCCTGTCGAAGCCTGGGAGCGAGCCACGAGTGAATTCTATGGGCGCGGCACTGCGAGCCAGAAGAAGGGGTGTCCGCGCAACGCGTTCCTTGGCCTTTGTGAAGAGGGGCTTGTCAGAGGCATACCGGCAGGTCGGTACACCCGCTCACGGAAGAACAAGCAGTATGCCGTTGATGCTGTTCGCATACAGCACACTCCTGGTCTAGCTGACAGTCCTGGTGACCTGTGGCATGCGGTCACTGGGGCTGAGCGTAAGGTTCACAATCAGCAGATGATTGTGGTCGCCGCGCTTTGGAATCATGAACTCATCACCCGTGAAGACTAGCTGACGCGAACGGAGCCGCACCGAGCCTCCGTGGCGGGCGATTCTTCGCCAAATGAGCTTCCCAGTTCCGAGGGGAGGCCAGCAACGGAAAGGAATGCCTACGTGCCTATTGCGGCAAGACACAGGCATAACGGCCGGTGAGATGGTCGTAAATGCTAAGACAAAGGCACGCGAAGGCTACGCGGCATTCCCGTTCGCCGTGTCCGGACCCGCGATGGACCCATGCGAGAGCTAGCTTGGATGGTGGTGAAACGTTGTGCCAAGCCGTATGCCCCGAGTGCGGGGCAGAGGTTGAATGGCACGCACGCGACAACCTGACAAGTATCCGACAGGGAGGGTTAGTGATGGGCAGAGACACTGTCACGTTCAAAGGGGCGACTATCAGTCGACAGCGAATCCTGGACCTGATGGCTCGGTACGATAGACAGTACCCCAACAATGACTACCACGAACCGCCAACAAAGAAGGGATGGCTTGACAACAATGCTTACAAGTACGCCGTGCTATATGGGGGCAAGCGATATCCTCCCAAGTATCTTGTTCACTTGGCAACTGGCAGAGCGTTGCAGGGGGAGGGGCTCAAGGGAGGCCAGGTGAACAGAGTCTTTGAGCAACTGGCGTTCGACGTGGTCAGAAAGTGAATGACAACACCTTTCGGGTTTGAGAAACCCGAAAGGTCTGCTTCACCTGCGCCAACCACAGACTCACCGCTGATACCCGCAGCTTCCACGCTCGATCAGCGGCGTGCTCAGTGTCGGTGGCGTGGTTCCGACAGTGTTGCCGGGCACGGGCAACAGGGAACGCATGGTGCCCATGGGCCGCAGTGCGCCGCCAACCCTTGTGGGCTGCGCAAGAAGTGAAGGCGATTGACGGACCTGGACAAGCTGCTTCTTCCGAGGTTGTGGCATTCCCCTCGCCCTGTTGTAGTAAACTTGGCCTCTGGGCGCGCTGCACTTATAATAGAGCTGTCTCTTGCCTTGAACTATGCAGCAAGGTCCTATCTGATCTGTGCAGGCATCTCGTGCACATTAGGCGCGATTCTCTCCGCCAAGTCCCATTTGTCGGCAGCTAGTTGCCACAATCTTGACAACCTATATATCCATTCCTATAATAATACCCTGGAGAGGGTATTATGGATGGCAGAGATATAAGAACACTAGGCGACACTGAGGCACGCTTGCTCCTCACCCTGGCATCCCAGGACAAGCAAGTCTTCACCACCGACGACGCTCAGGCAGTCATTGGCGAACCTGCCTACCGTGCCAACAAGATGCTGGCCCGCTTGAGCCAAAAGCGCTGGGTGCTCCGCCTAAGGCGTGGCCTCTACCTGATCCTGCCCTTTGAGGCCGGTGTCGAAGGGACCTACAGCGTTCACCCGTTCCGACTGGCTCCCTACCTGGTGACGCCCTATGCCATCGCCTACTGGACAGCACTTCATCACCACGGCTACACGGAGCAAATGCCCGGTGTGATCTTAATCGCCACCACTGCCCAGCGGGCCTCCGCTACCGTGAGGCTTGAGGACCTGGGGCTCACCTATCGCTTCGTGACAGTGGCCATTCACAAGTTCTTTGGGCACCGGCGCACCTGGGTCGAGGGAAAGGAGATCACCATCACCGACCAAGCCAAGACAGTGGTGGATTGTCTGGACCACCCCGAGCACTGCGGAGGGATCGTCGAAGCGGCCAAGGGACTGTACGAGAGTTTGAACAAGGAGGATGTATCCGCACCGTTGCTGACCGAGTATGCCCGGCGCATGCAAAACGGCGCCATCTTCAAGCGATTGGGCTACCTGGCCGAGCTGCTGGACCTCCCAGTTGGCGGGGAAATCGAGCGGTGGCGGGCTGCCCTGACCACGGGGTACAGCCGCCTCGATCCACTGGCGGGTGAGCACGGATCCTACAACCGCCGCTGGCGGCTGCGCCTCAACCGCACGCCGGCTGATCTGACCGATTGGCTGGTGCACTGATGATTCCTGAGGCTGAACTGCGCCGTCTGGCTGGTGCCTGGAACGCCGACGTCACTGTGATCGAACGCGACTATGTACTCGCCTGGGTGCTGGCGGGGCTCTACCGGCGACCGGCGTTGGAGGTGTCTGTGCAGGTGAGGCGTACTGGATTCGAACCGGTGATACCGTGCCCAAAAGCAGGTGCTCTGCCAAACTGAGCTAACGGCTCATCGCCCATCTCGGGCAAGATCAAGTATATAATAAGACGGGTTTGGTGTGAAACACTCTCGTTATCTAGTTAGATGGACACTAAGGTCTGCATTTCGCTATTCTACATACGTACTTACCCATCGCATAATGGCGACCCAAACTCGGCAATCTTCGCGGCCATCCAACTTTGGACTGCAAAGTCTCACCTTACGATTCTCGACAAAGCTTTACATCCCAGATGGCAGATGTCAAGCTTTGGTAGATTATGTAAAGGTTTGTGGTCGAGGCAAGGCGCGCCAATGACGCGACCAGTTAACCCTCAGTGGGGAATATCCTCACGAGTATCTTCTCTGCGCCCTAGTATCCCTAAATTCAATCAAGCCTTGCCCATGGTGTCCCACGCCTACCGGCTTAGGCCATCTGGGAATGGCTGCGCAGTCTGTTGAAAGCATTCCAGTAGTTCGCGGGCTGAACATAATTGATTTGACAAGACCCTGTTCCGACACTATACTGGGTCAAATTGAAAAGGAAGAGGCCTGAGGTGGCTGCCCCAGGCCCCTGGTGCCAAAAAGTTCTCATCTCCTCCTTTTGGCGCGCTTTTTATAGCATAGTTTGTATGCTTTGTCAAGAAAGTCTTGGGGTACTTAGGGCGGCGCATATTGGCCGCCCTGTTTTTGTTGCAGCTAAGAACACCATTGCGAGGGACAGATGTAATGAGAAACACACCATATTACTCAGTTAGAAAGGGCCTCAACCCACGACTTACTAATCTCGACTTACCACTCTTGTGCAGTCTCTTTCTTGCCATGTATCGAGACTTTGATCAACGAGGATACTTCGTAGACGCCTTTGGCTATTCTGAGGGAAGCCTCTGGTATCCTGGATACATAGCTGACCTGGGCAACTACTTTTTGAGGAAGCTGAGAAAACCCCAATTGTGGCCCATTGAAACTCGTACTAGCTACTATTCCGAGGATGACCTGTTTGATGTCATTGAGTTGGTATATGACCTTGTTGATAAGCCCAAAGGTGCGGCAATCACGCCTAGTGATGCAAGGATTCCCTTTCGCGGAGGCGTAGCAAGTCGCTTTGGTCGAGAGGCTGGTCAAGCGGAGTTTCGTGCAGAGGTAAATGAGATTCTTCGAGACTACAAGTCCGGCTATGAGCTCTCACCAGATGGGGAGATACTGGAAATTGCAGATATCGGCTTGGAGAGTCTGTTGAAGACAGAACTTCCACAACTTGACCCATTAAATGTTGAAGCCAGAGTAGAAGCGGCTGTGCCCAAGTTCCGGCGACGTCATTCATCACTCGATGACCGAAGGGATGCAGTCAAGTCGCTCGTTGAAGTTCTGGAGTTTCTGCGCCCAAAACTCAAAACTGTTATCACTCGCAAAGACGAAAGTGATTTGTTCAATATCGCCAATAACTTCGGGATTCGTCACCACAACACTAAGCAGAAAATGAATTATGACCAAGCGGTATGGCTGAGTTGGATGTTTTACTTCTACCTCGCTACCATACATGCTGTAACGCGGCTTATCAAGAACGGAAAGGAGGGCTGAAATGTCACGCAAACGAGTATGTGATGGTTGCGCTGTGGAGCACGTTGAAACAAAGAAAACTAAACAGACGTTTGGTCATTGGGGCCGTTTTCAACCGCATGAGTATAACGATGAGCTTCATTTATGCCCTGATTGTGCAGCCAAAGTTCAAGAGTTTATGAAGACCCTAAAGAAGTAAATGGTCAACAAGCGAGGGCCGCTGGTGGACGGGGAGTCCGGGTCTCCGAACTTGTGGGGCTACGCTTGGCCAACCTGTACCTGGAGAGCGGAGACTGCAGAGTGCCGAGCAAGCGCAACAGGGAACGCATGGTGCCCATGGGCCGCAGTGCGCCGCGAACCCACGTCAGCCGCGCAAGAAGCGAAAGCGATTGACGAACCTGGACAAGCTGCTTCTTCGGAGGTTCTGGCATTCCCCTTCCCCCTGTTGCGCCAGACTTGGCCTTTGGCCGCGCTACACTTATAATAGAGCTGTCTGTTGCCTTGAACTATGTGGCAAGGTCCTATCTGGTCTGTGCAGGCATCTCGTGCAGACTAGGCGCAATTTTCTCCGTTAAGTCCCATTTGTCGGCAGCTAGTTGCCACTCGGCACAACGGTATTGGGTGAAATCAGGGTCTAGACCGAAAGCAGAGCAAAATGAAACGCAACTTGCTTCTCGCACTCTTTGTTACCTTGCTGACCGCCTGCGGAACTGGCAAAACACCACCCCCAACATTTAGGCCAACCGAAACAACGCCCCCAACGAGACCACCAGCAACCACAATGCCGCTCTCCCCCACGCCTGCGGCCACTGGCCTGACCGTGGAAGTCATCGGGCAAATCGGCGGCGCGTCCAAGGCCGTGGCGGTACAGGGCCGCTACGCCTATCTCAACGTAGGACCACGCCTGGTCATCCTGGACATTGCCGACACGGCCCGGCCCGTCGTCGCCGGCCACTCACCTCCGCTGGCCGGCTTTGAAAGCCTGAGCGTGGTCCAGGATCACGCCTACGTCGCCGCCGGAGAGGGCGCCCTGCGCGCGATAGACATCTCGGACCCCGCTGCCCCGACCGAGGTCAGCTTCTACGCGACAGCAGGGCCAGCCTTGAGTATAGCAGCGCTAGGGGATATCGCGTATCTCGCGGCCGGGGACGGCCTGTATATCCTGGACATCTCGAATCCCATCGCGCCGGCTGGCATCGGTTTCTTCGAGACACCGGGCCCGGCCTCTGACGTCACAGTAGTGGGAAACGTCGCCTACATCGCTGAGACATTGTCAGGGGATGATAGGCCTGTCGAAAGCGGCGGTCTGCGGGTCGTGGACGTCTCCGATCCCACGAACCCAAACGAGATTGGTTTCTACCCCATGAATCCCACCCGGGCCGGTGAATTCGAGAGGCCCCATGCGCCCAGGGGTGCACAGGCCGTGGCGGTCGCAGGTGACTACGCCTACCTCACGTACCGGACCTCGCGACAGGGCGGCCTGCGGGTTGTGGACATTTCCGAGCCGGCCAATCCGAGCGAGATCAGCGACTACCAGGACTATATCTATTTCGTCTCTGACGTGGCCGTGGTGCGGGACCTCTCGACAAGCTCAGATCAGGTCTATGCTTACGTCGCCACGGGGGTGAACTTTGGCCTGCTCGTCCTCGATCTCTCCGATCCAACGCAGCCTGCCGTCTTGGCCGATGAGGTGCCAGGGGCCGCCCGGGCCATCGCGGTGGCGGGGGACACCCTCTTCGTCGCCGACGAATGGGGGGGCCTGCACATCGCAGACATCTCGGACCCGGCACATGCCTTTGAGATTGGCGTATACAACACGCTGGGGGATGCTCGCAATGTAGTGCTGGCCGGGAACACGGCCTACGTCACCGACGGCATGCGCGGCCTGTGGGGGGTGGATGTCTCGCAGCCGACGCAGCCTGTTGAAACCGGCCTCTACATAGCACCGGGCAGCATCAAGGACGTGGTCGCCGTCGGGACTAGCGTCTACATCGCAGCCGAGACGGCCGGCTTGCTGATTGTGGACGTTTCCGACCCGGCGCACCCCACTCAGGTCGGTGCCTACGACACACCGGGGCTGGCCTACGGCGTGGCCGTGGCAGGAGACTATGCATACGTCGCCGATGGTCAACTACAAGTGTTGAACGTCTCGGACCCAGCAGCTCCGGCTCCGGTGGCCGTTTATGAAAGCCCACTGCGGATTGAAGAGGTCGTCATCGTAGAAAACAGCGCCTATATCGCCAACAGCGGCCTGCACGTCCTGAACCTCTCCGACCCGGCGCATCCCGTAGAAGTCAGTTTCTACGGCACATCGGGTGTAAGCCAGTACATGACGGTGGTGGAGGACTGTGCCTACCTCGTCGTTAACGGCGACCTGCACATCGTGGATGTCTCGAACCCGGCACACCCCCTTGGGTTGGGCCTTTACGATGTGCCGGAGTGGGCCGTGCAGGTGGCGGTGGCAGGGGATTATGCGTACGTCGTCGGCGAAGGCGCTCTGCGCATCGTGGATGTCTCCAATCCGGCGGATCCGAGTGAGGCCGTCTTCTACGACGCACTAGAGCTTGCCAATGGCATCGCGGCGTCGGAAGACTACGTGTACGTCGCTGATGGGGCCGGCGGGCTGGTCATCTTGCAGTTGAGCAACCATCATTAATAAAGTCAAGTCCTATTGGTCAACGTCAAGCTGCTGGTCACCTGGTCACTTTCGGACCATCGGCATCACGACAGGTAGTCGAGTGAGAGAGACCACACTTGGAATCACCCACCCCTGTTCTACGTTTGGGTCATTTCCAAAGCCGCTGGCGGCTGCGCCTGAACCGCACGTCGGCTGATCTGACCGATTGGCGGCTCGATGTCTATGAGCGCTATCGGCGTGCACTGCGGCACGCACTGCTGCTGTCGGTCGAGGGGCGATTGCACGCGAGGGACACGCGGTCAGCGTGTTGGTGTCTAGGGCGGAGGCTCTCTTAACGGCACGAGCCATGACCAGAGGCAGGCCATGCCAGTGAACGAGCTGCTGTGTTACAGCAAGTGCGCGACGCTGTCTACGGCACTGCGGCTGTGTCCACTCAAACGAGGCATTCGGCAGATTGAAAGCCACCCTCCGGACTTGAACCGGAAACCTAGCGCTTACGAAGCGCTTGCTCTGCCGATTGAGCTAGGGTGGCGTGGTGTCTAGTGGCTATGACGCTAGAGGCATTTGTGCAGGTGAGCCGTACTGGATTCGAACCAGTGACACCCTGCTTAAAAGGCAGGTGCTCTGCCAGACTGAGCTAACGGCCCATCACCCATGTTGGGCAAGGTCAAGTATATAGTAAGACAGGCTTACTGTCAAACAGACTTGTTGGGCGAAGCCTCCCGCCCTCCAGGTGAACTGCACCCCTTGCGCGATTTGACAAGAACGCTATCCTGCCTATAATCGCGTCAAAGGCTGTGACGGAGAGAGTAAGCGCGTGAGGGCCAACAGGGAGAGGGGGTCGCCGACTGTAAACCTCCTTTGGAAGTAGCTCGCCGAAGTTCACTCCTGAGCCGACAGCTGAAATGGACGCCAACTGCGTCCGCAAGTAGGCTGCTCCGGAAGCCCACCGTTAGCCGGGCAACCGGTAAGCCACGTTCCAAAGCGAACCATGGCCGCCGGTGCGGAGAGGCCCCCCTTGCGGGGTCAAACAGGGTGGTACCGCGGAGATCAGCCGGTTGTGACTTCGTCCCTGAAGTCGCAACCGTTTTGTTTTCTGTTCATAGGTCAAGGCTGATTGGTCAGCAGGAATTGCGCAGTCCGTGCATAAAGGTCCCGAAAACGTGCCGAAACGTACAGAGTGCCTGACTCAAGAGGATGCAGGACCCAACTCGTCTACGGCGAGGGAAGGAATGTCTGCAGAAATCAAAGAGAGCCGACTCTCCCGCCGCAGGTTCCTGAAGCTCGGCTGCGGGGCGCTGCTGGGCGGAGCAGCAACGTGCGTGTCCGGACCAATCTATGTCACCCAGATTGAGCCCCGCTGGATAGAAGTCACCAGACTGGACGTTCTGCTGCCGGGCTTGCTGGAGCCGCTGGACGGTTTCACCATCGCCCAACTCAGTGACTTGCACTTGGGGCCGTATGTGAGCATCGAACACGTGCGCCGCAGTGTGGAAATCACCAACGATTTGGGGGCCGACTTGATCGTCCTGACCGGCGACTTTGTCTATCACTCGGCCAGTTATAGCGCCGCCTGCGCCCAGGAATTGGCCTCGCTCCATGCCGAATATGAAGTCTACGCTGTGCTGGGCAATCACGATATCTGGACTAACGCCAGACGAGTGACCGAAAGCCTGATTCAGGTAGGCATCACCGTCCTGCGGAATGACCGGCAGCCCTTAGAGGTAGGGAGTGCCCACCTGTGGCTGCTGGGCATCAAAGACACAGGCTACACTGGCTACATCGGCGGCTCTTTCGACAGGTTCCAGGCGATGTGGCAGGAGACCCGCGATGATCTGGCGGCTTTGATGGAGGGGATACCGGCCGACGAGCCACGGCTGCTCCTGGTGCATAACCCGGACTTTACAGAGATGCTGCCCAAAGGGCGGATCGACCTGGCCCTGTGCGGCCACACCCACGGCGGGCAGGTGCGCTTGCCCTTTGTCGGCACGCCGGTGGTGCCATCCTGCTTCGGGGAAAAGTACGCCAGCGGGCTGGTGCAGGGGCCGAGCACGCTGGTCTACGTCAACCGGGGCATCGGCCTCATCCCCCCACCGGTACGCTTCAATTGCCGACCGGAGGTAACATTGCTGCGGCTGCGGAGGGGGTGAAAGGCGTGCACGCCAGGGAACGCTCTTTGTGTATACGATCTTGACAACTGCATAAGTGTCGCTACAAGAGTACGATGGAGGGATAAAAGTGCTTGAGCAATTGCATCAACTGAAGGAGAGGGCACTCAGCGAACTGCAGGGCCTGAGCTCAGTGGACGCTTTGGAAAAATGGCGCGTCGCTTACCTGGGTCGCAAGGGGGCGCTGACCAACATCCTGCGCAGCGTTGGTCAGTTGCCGGTGCAGGAACGGCCTACGGTTGGCCAGGAAGCCAACCTGGTCAAGCTCGCCCTGAAACAGGCCTACAACGAGAAAGCAGAGGCCTTCAAGCGTGAGGAGACCCTGCGCCTGCTGGAACAGGAGCACATTGATGTCACCCTGCCGGGCAGGCCCGTGCAGCCCGGTTATCTCCACGTCAGCACGCAGACCCTGCGCGAAATTTACGCCATCTTTGCCCAGATGGGCTTCCAAGTGTTAGAGACGCCGGAGGTGGAGACAGACGTCAATAACTTCCAGTTGCTGAACATCCCCCCATACCACCCCGCGCGCGACATGTGGAGCACATTCTACACCACGCACGAGGGAGTACTGCTGCGCACGCACACTTCCCCAGGGCAGATACGCGCCATGCGCATGTACTGCCCCGAGACCATCCGCCTCCTCCTGCCTGGCAAGTGTTACCGCTACGAGGCAGTCACGGCCCGCTCTGAGTCCATGTTCTACCAGGTCGAGGGCCTGGCTGTGGGCAAGCACGTGACCATGGGCGATCTAAAAGGCGTGCTCATCAGTTTTGCCCGGCAGATGTTCGGCGCTGACCGGAGGGTGCGCTTCCGTTGCAGCTACTTCCCTTTCACTGAGCCCAGCGTCGAAGTGGATATGGACTGCATCATCTGCGGAGGCGAGGGCTGCCGTGTGTGCAAGCACACCGGCTGGGTCGAGATCCTGGGGGCAGGCATGGTGCACCCACAGGTGCTGCGCAACGGCGGCTATGATCCCACTGTGTACACTGGGTTTGCCTTTGGCCTGGGCCCGGAACGCATCGCCATGTTAAAGTATCGCATTGACGATATCCGCTACTTCTTCGGCAATGACCTGCGCTTCCTGCACCAGTTCGCCTAAACAATGGACATCGCCCGTGGCGAGCATGCTCTCATCCACGGCACGTCCAGATTCATCGCAGAGGAGATGAAGCCATGAGAGTACCAGTAAGTTGGCTGAAAGAATACGTGGACATTGTGCTACCCCTGTCAGAACTGGCTGAACGCATGACGTTGGCTGGGCTGGAGGTGGCAGCCATCGACCACATTGGCGCCGAGTGGGACCGTGACAAGATCGTGGTGGGTGAGGTTGTGGAGGTGCGCCCACACCCCAATGCCGATCGCCTGACCATTGCTGTAGTCAACCATGGCGCGGACGAACCCGAGGCTGTGGTCACTGGTGCGCCCAACATCAAAGTAGGCGATCGTGGCCTAAAGGTGGCCTTTGCTTGCAGCGGCGCAAAACTCATAGATGGCTATTCGGAGGAGCGGCGCTACATTAAGCTCAAGCCCACCAAGATTCGTGGGGTGCTTTCTGCAGGTATGGTCTGCTCAGAAAAGGAACTTGGGCTGTCGGATGAACACGAGGGCATCCTGAGCCTGGATGACGACGCTCCTGTAGGCGTGCCCCTGCAGGACTACCTGGGCGAGACGGTCCTCGACCTGGACCTGACGCCCAATTTGGGACGCTGCCTGTCGATCATCGGCGTTGCACGTGAGGTAGCAGCGCTCACTGGCCAGCAACTGAGGCTGACAGCACCGACGATGAAGGCCGAAGGTGCGCCCATCGCTGAGCAAGTCGAGATTGAGATTGCCGATCCTGACCTGTGCTCGCGCTACAGCGCTACGCTGATCAAAGGGATAAAGGTCGGCCCTTCGCCCACGTGGATGCAGCTTCGTCTCCGCGCAGCGGGGATGCGCCCCATCAATTGCATCGTGGACACCACCAATTACGTGATGTTGGAATGGGGCCAGCCACTGCACGCTTTTGACTATAACAAACTGCGCGGCCGAAAAGAAGGCGAAAAACCGGTCATCATCGTCCGCCGCGCCAGGCCTGGCGAGCGAATCACTACCCTGGATGGCGTAGAGCGCGAACTCGCATCGGACATGCTGCTTATCACCGACGGCAGTGGTGCGGTCGCCATTGCTGGCGTTATGGGCGGTCTGGAGAGCGAGGTCGGGCTGGCCACTACTAATGTGCTGCTAGAGTCGGCCCACTTTGATAACATCAACAATCGGCGCACTTCCGAGATGCTCAAGCTGCCCAGCGAAGCGTCACTGCGCTTCGGGCGTGGTGTGCCAGCAGAGACCACCGTCATCGCTGCGAGGCGGGCCAGCGAATTGATGCGCCAGTTGGCAGGCGGCATCATCGCCGCTGGCATCGCTGATGTCTATCCTGTCAAACAGCCTACCAGGACCATTGACCTGGCACCAGCAGAGGCCGAACGCCTGTTGGGCATGAAACTCAGCGGGCGGCGCATCGTGGACGCCCTCGAGTCATTGGGCTTCATTTGCAAGTCAGGCAAAGGCTCAGCCCCCATTCACGTCACGGTGCCCTACCACCGGTTAGACGTGGAGATCCCTGCCGATTTGGTGGAGGAGGTGGCACGCGTAGTCGGTTATGACAACATTCCCAGCACACTGCTGAGCGATGAATTACCCTCGCAGCGGCGTGACCTCTCACTCGAGGGTGAGCAGCGTGTGCGCGACATCCTCGTCGCATGTGGGCTGACGGAGGTTATCACGTATTCGCTGACAAACCTGGAGAGCGTGGCCAAACTCGATCCGGCGCGGAAAGCGGTAGATCCTGCAGCCTACATCCGCCTTGCCAATCCGCTGAGCAGCGAACGGGAGTACATGCGCCGCACACTGATGAACTCGCTGCTGGAGACCCTGCACGACAACCTGCGCTTCACCAGCCGGGTGGCGATCTTTGAAGTCGCTAGGGTCTACCTGACACAGGCAGGACAGGCGCTTCGGCCGGGCTCACCTGTGCCTGCGGCCCAAGTGCAGGCAGGACACGAGTTGCCGGACGAGCCTCGCCGCCTGGGCGTTGTCATCAGTGGCCCGCGCCGCCCTGTCACCTGGTCTGGCACTGAGAGTGAGCTACTGGACTTTTACGACCTCAAGGGCATGGTGGAGACGCTGCTCGATCGCCTGCACTTGGCTGATTACACTCTTATCCCGATAGAGCATCCCGCGTTCCAAAGCGGTCGTGCAGCAAAGCTGCTTGTCCTGAGTAGAGTCGAAGGGCTTGTCACTGAGATCGAGATTGGCGTGCTGGGAGAGGTGCATCCACTAGTGCGAGAGAACTATGGGCTGGCGGCGCAGCGCGTGTGCCTACTGGAGTTCGACCTGGAAGCGCTTCTGGCACAGGTTCCGTTGTCATATTACTACCAGCCGCTTTCGCGCTTCCCCGCCGTAACGCAGGACCTGGCCCTGATCGTGGATGAGACTGTTCCTGCAGCCCAGGTGCGCGATGCCATCGCCAAGGCAGGGGGCAGGCTACTGCAGAGGATTGAGCTGTTTGACGTCTATCGCGGCGCGCAAATCCCGCCGGGCAAAAAAAGCCTGGCCTACACGCTCACCTATCAGGCTATGGACCGCACCCTGACCGACGAACAGGTGAATCGCCTTCGGATGCGCATACAGAAGAAGCTGGAGAAAGAGTTGGGGGCGCGACTGCGCGACTGAGCGCTATCCTCCTAAGCGGTATCCTCCCGCAGGTTGAGTGTCTGGCAGATAACCAAGTGGCCGTGCATCGGCGCCCTTGGCAGGAGCGAACCTGCGGGAGGATTCTGCTAGTACAAACAGAGGGACCGGGCAGGAATGCTGTCCGGTCTTTTTATGTATGCTGGCGCACATTTGGGGTGCGGATTGGGTTGTGTTATACTTGGCGTGCTGAGGGCGAACGCGATGCCCTCGATTTATGTGTTTGCGTGTAAGACGTGAATCCTAAATATCTAGAAACTCTGGAACTCCATAAGATCCTGCGGCAACTGGCCGAACATACCTCATTCTCGGCGGGACGCGAACTGGCCTTGGCTCTACATCCTTCTGCGGATATCGATAAAGTGCGGCTGCGACAACGGGAGACGGCTGAGGCCAAGATGCTGCTTTCGCTGAAGCCAGGCACATCCCTGGGAGGTGCACACGATGTGCGTCCGCTGCTCAAGGATGCCGAGATTGAAGCCATCCTGGAACCGCAGTCCTTGCTCGACGTGCAGTCCACTCTACTCAGCGGTAAAACGCTGCGTCGTGCCATCGTGCCGGACACGGATACCTTTCCAGCGCTAACAGCCATTGCGCAGCGCATCGAAGAGTGCCCCAGGCTAGTGGCCGAGATTGCGCGCTGTATCAACGACCGTGGCGAGGTAGTGGACAATGCCAGCTCTGCCCTTGCGCGCATCCGGCGCAAGTTAGCTGTGGCGCGCGAGCGGCTGTTGGACCGTGTCAACAAGCTGATTACTTCACCAGCCAATGCCAACTACCTGCAAGAAGCGCTCATCACCCAGCGCGGCGGACGGTACGTCATACCCCTGAAAGCCGAGTTCAAGGGCCGCATCCGCGGCATCGTGCATGACCAATCGGCCAGCGGTGCAACACTGTTCATCGAGCCTTTGGCCATTGTCGAACTCGGCAACCAATGGCGACAGCTTCAATTGGATGAACATCAGGAGGTCGAGCGTATCCTGCGCCAGTTGACACTGGCCGTCGCAGAGCACGCAACAGAGATTCTCGCCACTGTAGAGGCCCTGGCCGAACTTGACCTGGCCCTCGCCAAGGCAAAGTACGCCTTCGAGATCAAAGCCGTGGAGCCGGCCCTGCTGGACAAGGCAACCCCGGGAGTCGCTGCAAAACGCCCAGACGCTGAGCAGGTGCGCTTCCCTGACTACCTGCACCTGCTACGTGCGCGTCATCCGCTGCTGCCTGCTGAAACGGTGGTGCCCATTGACGTGCACCTGGGCGGCGAATTCGCCATACTGGTTGTCACCGGCCCCAACACGGGCGGCAAAACGGTTGCGCTCAAGACGGTTGGGCTGTTGGCAGCGATGGCGCAGGCCGGGCTGCAAATCCCTGCCGCCGAAGGTTCTGCTCTCAGGGTGTTTGCTGGGCTGCACGCGGACATCGGCGACGAACAGAGCATCGAACAGAGCCTCTCCACTTTCTCGTCGCACATGACCAATATCACCGCCATGCTGGCCGAAGCAGACGACAAGTCACTCGTGCTGCTGGACGAACTGGGCGCCGGCACTGACCCCACGGAGGGCTCGGCGCTGGCACGGGCCATCCTCTCCAAACTGCTACAGCGGCGCATCCCGGCGATGATCACCACTCACTACACAGAGCTAAAGTTGTTCGCCCAGATCACTCCGGGAGTGGAGAATGCGGCCGTGGAATTCGACGTGCGTACGCTGTCGCCCACTTACGAGCTGACCATTGGACTGCCCGGCCGCAGCAATGCCTTTGCTATCGCCAGTCGTCTGGGGCTCCCACGGCCGATCATCGAACAAGCGAGGGAGCTGATCTCCACCGAGGATCGCGAGGCGGACCGTATAATGGATCGCATCCGCAAATCGCGCAAGGAAGTTGCCCGTGCGGCTCACGCTGCGCAGTCTACCCTGGCCTCCGCCCGCCGCAAAGAGAAAGAAGCTCGCCGCCGCCTGCGTGAGATTGAGCAAGAGCGCCATGAGCTCCTGGGCGAGGCACGCCGTCATCTCGAGGCGGCACAAGAGGAATGTCGCCGCATACGCAGCGCAGTGGAACGGCAGGAGGTAACCAGACAGTGGCTAGAGGAAGCTGCCCAGCGCTTGCACACGCTAGAACAGGAGCAAAAGCCAGCGGCGCCTGCGCGGCTTGCTCCCTCTGCACAAGATCGGCTTCCGCAAGAGCCATTGGAGGTTGGTGATACGGTTTGGATATCCAGCCTGAACCAGATGGGCCAGATTATTGACCTGGCTGACGAGGAGGCGGAAGTACATGTCGGCACATTCCGTACAAGAGTGCCCGTGCTTGATCTGGAGAAGCGGCCACCGGCTGTGCCGCACGTTGGCGAAAGCGGAGTGCGGGTTTCGCTATCTTCGCGCCCACTGCCCGGTGTGGAGCTCCACCTGCGAGGGTGGCGCGTGGAAGACGTCTTACCGCGCCTGGACAAGTACCTGGACGATGCATATCTGGCCTCTTTGCCCTTCGTGCGCATCATTCACGGCAAAGGCACAGGCACGCTGCGCAGTGTGGTGCGCGATGCCCTGGCCGAGCATCCGCTGGTCGCCTCCTTTCGGGCCGGCGAACTGAATGAGGGTGGTGACGGCGTCACCGTCGTGAAACTGGCACCGAGGTCGCTAGGCTAGACCGCTAAGCCTCCGAAGATTGAAATCTCCGGCTGAAGATCACAAGTGCCCTCAGGCACTGGGAAAATGACAGACACCTGCGGCGACAGGATCAAGACCCTGAGGGGTCTTTTCAGTTTCAGCCGGCGAATTCACTCCCTGCCCCTGGCGCGTTTCCATCTTGACACAGCGGATTGCTTGAGAGCAGGTATGTTACCCAGTACAGGCAGCCCCAGCCATTGTTCCACTTCCTGCGCGGTTTGCACGAAATCCACGCGCGCCCATTCCAGAGCCAGCGCGATGAGCAGGCCCAACATCAGTCCACCACCTACTCCGGCGACTGCAAGGAGCTTGTTCCTGGGCCACGTCCTGGTGGCTGCCTGGGCACCGCCGTTGAGCATGGTTGCTGTCAGGCGATCCAACGGGTCCTGGCGCAGGGCGAAAGCCTGCACGTCCCCGACAAAGATCTCTGCAGCCGCTTGAGCGACGCGTTGGGCGAACACAGGATCTGTGTCTGTGACCTCGATCTTGATCTTGAACTCTGATTCGCGGGCTTCAGCTTCAATCCGCGTGCGTAGGGTGGCAGCATCTATGTCGTTCAAGCCCAGGCGCTCGATCACTCTGCGGGCCATACTCTCCGATTCTATGCTCGACACATAGTTGCGCAGCAGGTTGATGAC
>Ga0315543_1001980_pt1 | contig 20928 bp, 13 predicted proteins | sample SalMarSW160210MG_2_FD_203098 | JGI IMG/M metagenome (GOLD analysis project Ga0315543, IMG submission 203098) | Salt marsh sediment microbial communities from the Plum Island Ecosystem LTER, Massachusetts, United States - Salt Marsh Sediment SW1601-210 ...
ACGCCGGTGGAAACCCTCCGCCAGGTCATCGACGAGCAGCCGGCGGCTCCGCGCCAGGTGAACCCCTCGGTCGATCGGGACCTGGATACGATTTGCCTGAAGTGCCTCCAGAAGGAGCCCTCGCGGCGCTACGCGACGGCCGGATTGCTGGCCGACGACCTGCGGCGTTACCTCAACGGCGAACCGATCCTTGCCAGGCCGGTCGGTCCCGTCGAGCGGGCCACGCGTTGGTGTCGGCGCAACCCGGTGGTCGCCACCCTGGCCGCGCTGGCCGCGACCTTCCTCGTGTTGGCCTTGGTCGCCACGAGCATCGGCTACGTCAAGACCTCGGCCGCCTTGGCGAAATCGGAGGAGAGCCACAAACAACTTGAAGAGGGAGTGGACAAGTTCTTCGGCGCGGTCATCGACGAAACCCTGCTCAACGAGCCGGGCATGGCCCCCTTGCGGAAAAAGCTGCTCAATTACGCGCTGCCCTACTACCAGCGGTTTCTGCGCGAGCGCGGCGACGACCCCAAGGCCCGGGACGGCCTGGCCTTGGCTCATTATCGCGTGGGCAAGATCAACGAACTGATCGATACGCCGGAAAAAGCGCTCGTTTCGTACCGGCGCGCCCGCGATATTCAGGAACGACTCGTCGAGCAGCGTCCCACGGACCGCCGGCGACTTCAGGCGCTGAGCGACACGCTCAACGCCATCGGCGTGACGCTGCACCACAAGCTGAACAAACTCGACGATGCCCGCAAGGTGTGCAAGGAGGCGGTTGCCGTGCGCGAGCGTCTCGTTTCGGCCGCACCCGAGGTGGGTGAGTTCCAACGGAAACTCGCCAACAGCCACATGCATATTGGAATCATCGAGCGGGAAAGCGGCCGCCTGCTCGAGGCCGCCAAGCGCCTCGAGCAGGCGCAAGAGATCCGCGTGGAGCTGTTGAAGAAGGACCCTAGCGACCACCAGACGCGTCGCGACCTGGGCATGGGATACTTTAATCTTGCGAATCTGGCCGTCTCTCAACAGGACTACGACCATGCCGAAGAGAGTCTCGCAGACGCAGTGGCCACCTTCGAAGCGGTGTTGGCCAGCAATCCTAAGAGCCTCGCCGACCAGGCAAGGCTGGCCGCCTGCTGCCGACGGCTGGCCGATCTGAAATGCGGCCGAGGCGAGTACGAGGCGGGCTTCGCTCTCTATCGCAGCGCGATCGGACTGTTGAAGACGCTTGCCGCTGACAACCCGGCCGTTCCCGATTACCGGGCGGATCTGGCCGGTATCCACATGCAAGTCGGCATGGCCCGGCGCAGACAGAAACATCCTCAGAAGGCCACCGAATCGTTCAGCCAGGCCCGCCGCCTGCTCGAAAAGCTCGTCGCGGAGTATCCCACCGTTCCAGACTACCGCTACAATCTCGCGGGCACACTTTCGCAGATGGGAAAAATCGAGTTGCTCCGCGGCGACGGTGACCTCGATGCGGGGCTAGCCCTCTGCCGGCAGGCAGTCGGGCTGTTGCGAACGCTTGCTGTCGACCATCCGGGCGCTGCCGACTATCGAGCGGATCTGGCCGGCATGCACATGAATCTCGGCATGGCCAAGTACCAACAGAAATGTTTTCACGAGGCGGCCGAGTCTGTCCGGCAGGCCCGCGATCTGCTCGAAACGCTCCTCGAGCAATACCCCGACACGGCCGAGTATCGCTACGAACTCACCAGCGCGCTGTTGACCATTGGACACGTGCAGTTGACCGAAGGAAAGCTCCAGGCGGCGCGCGACACACTACAAACCGCCAAGGCGCACGCCGCCGATCTCGTCCGGCGCAGTCCCAACAACCAGCTCTATAAACAGAGACTGGCCATGATCGGGAAAGGCCTGTCCAGTGTCACCGCGAAGCTACCGCAGCAATAGCCTGTCGGGCAACATGCGTACGGATCCCCTTCATCCCACTACCTGAAAGCGGACCCCCGAGAGCGGGCGGTCCGAGAGCCCACAAACGCCACGCAGCCGTCACAGATTCCCCAGGCGGCATAACGCGACGCCATCGGATCCGTTTTATTCGCGACATCGGCGCCAACCGATAGCAGCGATACAGAAGTCATCTTTGTGCCAGGCCCCAGACTACGGTCTGCCGCCGCTGGCGGGCACTGCGGCACGCCGGAACCGGCCAGTGGCATTCTCTCACCGCCGTCACGCAGAGAGTTATCATGGGTAGATACTCGCGGTCCGTTCCGGTTTTGCTCCTTTCGGGTACATTCTGCCTGCTGGTGGTCTGCTGCTGCGTGGGGCAAGAACTCGAACCGCCGGCCGCGCCCAAGCCCTCATCGACCATTGTGCCAAAGGTCACACCAAAGACTCCACAGAAGCGCGCAACGGAAGCCGCGCCAAAGCCCAAACGCCCGACTCAACCTCCCGCCGAGCCCAAGGCGACCCAACCGCCTAAGGATAAAGAGAAGAAAGCCCCGCCGAAGGCCCTCCCGCCGGAGCCGCTCCCGCTACCCAGACCGCCCCGTGAAAGGGACGATTGGTTTGACCCGAGCACGCTGTTGGCCTCCCGGGGTCCGATCGTACGGCTGGCCAGCGTGCCCAACATGTTCGGCGATGCGGCCGGCTATACGCTTCAGGTGTGCGATTTCTCCGGCTGCGGCGCAATCGACCTTCCACCGCCGGGCGGCGGACGCGGGACGCTGAAGATCTCGGAGAACGACAAGGCCATGCCCATGGACCGGGTGTTCTTCTCCTACAACCACTTCCATAACGCCTTGGACACGTTCAACTCCGGCTTTCCCGTCGGGTCGCTGCCCATCGACCAGTATACGATCGGAGGAGAGAAGACGTTTTGTGACGGCCTATGCTCCCTGGAGCTGCGGCTGCCGCTCAACGCCATACCATACTACGCGGATTCCGAATTCAACGTCGACAACGGACATCTCGGCAACCTGGCCGTCACTTTCAAACAACTGCTGCTCTTGACCGAGACCACGGCCGTCGCCGCGGGACTCGGCGTCGATGCGCCGACCGGCAGCGATACAGCCGGCCAGGGTGTCAACAGCACCTACGTGATCCGCAATAATGCGGTGCACTTGTCACCCTTCCTGGGATTGCTGACCATGCCCAACGACCGTTACTTCCTCCAGGGGTTCCTTCAGGTCGACCTGGCCACCAATGGTAATCAGGTGATCTTCGGCGGCCAGGACCTCGGAGACCTTCACGAGCAGACGCTGCTGTACGTGGACCTCTCCATCGGCTATTGGCTGCACCGCAATCCCCGCGGATGCCTCATCACCGGCATCGCGCCGGTCCTCGAGTATCACTACAGCTCGACACTCCAGAATGCCGACATCGTCACCGGCTATGACGGCTACCAGGTACTGAGCTACGGCAACATCTACAATCGGTTGGACATCTCCAACATAACCGCCGGAGTGCACACCGAACTCGGCAAGACCACCGTGCGCGTCGGAGGCGTCTTCCCTCTCAGAACCGGCTCCAACAGGTCGTTCGACGCCGAAGTACAGGTCTCGATCAACCGTCAATTCTGACGGGCCACCGCCGGACACTAACCCCCTCGCTCGGTCGGGTCTTCCCATACTCCACCGAAGCCCCTCTACCCGATGCGCCGGCGAAATCTCCTCGCCGAGCGCCGGTACCCCCTCCGACCATCTCCCGCCCCGACCACTGTCCCAGAGGCCTGAAATCCACTGACCTCAGCTTGTTCCACACCCTGGGAACACCTTCTGTAGGCCACGGGAGGGAAATCCCAATTGGCAGGTCTGTGACGGGTTCTCACGCCCTATCTGCGTTTTTCTCTAAAAACTTGACAGGGGAAAGCCGGCTATTACAATAGGCAGGATAGGGTGTCTACGAAGCCTTGTCGGCGGCTTTGCGGAGGCAACGGGCACCCCAGTTTGCGGAACCTGCCATCCGGAACAGTAACGGCCTTTACAGCAACCTTTTCTTTTGTTGGCCCACGTCCGAGGGGCCAGCCTGCTGCAATCCACGGCAGTGGGCCAAGCATCCCGGTTCATCCCTACCGAGAGGAGACCATCTGTGAGACGGCTACCCGTACTTCTGGCGGCATTGCTGTTGCTGTGTGTCGGTGTCGGACAGACCGAAGCGGAAACGGTGATGATTGATTTTGAGCAATTCGACGATACGGATAACCTCGACGGCATCGACTTGGGCGGCGTCACGCTGAGCAGTCCCAACGGCCTGGTTGAGATTTTTGACAATCGCTTCGGCGTGTTTTACCACTCAGCCACGAAGGCCATCGCCAGTCCCGAGGGCCTCGTCTCGGCAAACCCCCTGGTCGGCGTCTTTGACGATCCCGTGGATTCCATGAGCCTTTGGGGTGGCGACGCCGGCACGTACACCGAGTCCGACTCGTGGGAACTTCGCGTCTACGACGCGCCGACCGGAGGCAACCTCATCGAATCCGCCGTGTCGGGATCCTGGAACGGAAGTCCCTATCGCCAACTCTCAGTGACCGCAGCGCCGATCTGGCGGTTCGAGGCGATCTGGACCGGCGGCATGTATGGCATCGGGTACGACGATCTCAGCTTCCACGTCATCCCGGAGCCTTCCGTGGTTGTGCTCGCCGCGGCGGGGTTATTGATCCTGCTGACTCACACCGCCCGTCGCCGGGCCGGCCGGTAGCCCAGGCCCACGACTGGGCGGGACTCAAGAAGAGGGTGGCTGAGGGGACTCGAACCCCCGACTTCTGGAACCACAATCCAGTGCTCTAACCGGCTGAGCTACAGCCACCATCCCGACACGCCGAAACCGGCGGCGCCACCGCAGCAAACAAGACACCGCTTGCCGACCGCCGGTTACCCAAGGCGAACCCATAAGGATAGCATAAACGGCAAGACCGGCAAGCCCTTCGCGCCTGTCAGCCGCCGGCCTCGAACTCGGCGGTGACGGTCGTCGTGATCCCCCCTCGCGCGGTGAACGCGGCGACCAGTCGGACGCGGCGAGGCCGCACCACCGCCACGAAGTCGTCGAGAATCCGGTTCGTGACGTTCTCGTAAAAGACCCCCTCGTTGCGAAACTTCTGGAGATAAAGCTTCAGGCTCTTCAGTTCGACGCACCTGGTCTCGGGCACGTAGGTCAGCGAGAGCGTGCCGAAGTCGGGCTGGCCCGTCTTCGGACAAACCGACGTGAACTCGGGACACACGATCTCGATCGTGTAATCCCGGCCCGGATACTCGTTCTCGAACGTCTCAAGCAGATCGCGAAACGCGTCGGTCATGTGACTTCGCTCCTTTGCCATGTCAACTCATTGTGTCATAATACGTAGTGATCGGCAAGCGGGCAAAAAGGGTGGCACGTCCCTGAGCGCCGCGAAGGGCGTGGCGCCCAGATTCCCTCAATCTTATTCTGATGCGGCTCCCAAACGGAATCATTCGCCCATGAACAAACCGGCTGTTATCCTGCTCTCCGGCGGCCTCGATTCGGCCACCACGGCGGCCATTGCCCGAAGCGAAGGGTTCGAGCTATATGCCCTCTCGGTCGACTACGGCCAGCGGCACCGCCACGAGTTGGCCGCGGCCGCCCGGGTCGCCCGGGCGCTGGGCGCGCGGCGGCACGTCGTCGTGCCGGTCGATCTGTCGCCGATCGGCGGCAGCGCCCTGACCTCTCGCGTCGACGTGCCCAAGGACCGCACCGCCGAAGAGATCGCATCGGGCATTCCGGTCACCTACGTCCCGGCGCGCAACACGATTCTGCTTGCCGTGGCGTTGGGCTACGCCGAGACGGTCGGCGCGGCCGACTTATTCCTGGGCATCAACGCGGTCGACTACAGCGGCTATCCCGACTGCCGGGGTGAGTTCCTGGCCAAGTTCGCCGAGCTGGCCAATCTGGCGACCAAGGCCGCCTGCGAGGGAACACTCCGGTTTGAGATCCACGCGCCGCTGCTGGAGATGACCAAGGCCCAGATCATTCGCCGCGGGATGGAATTGGGCGTCGATTACAGCCTGACGCACACCTGTTACGACCCGGACCGGCACGGCACGAGTTGTGGCCGCTGCGATGCGTGTCGGCTGCGGCTGGCGGGTTTTGCCGAGGCAGGCCTCGACGATCCGTTGCCGTATCAGTAGGCAGTAGGCAGTAGGCAGGGATTGGGGATCTGTTAATAGCGTCGGGCGGAAGCCCGACGAAAGTTATCTCATGCGAGTATGCGAAATCTACCCCTCGAAGCAAGGCGAAGGGCGTCTGACGGGCACGCCGAGTGTCTTCGTCCGCTCAAGCGGCTGCAATTTGCGTTGCCGCTGGTGCGACACGCCCTACGCTTCCTGGACGCCCGAAGGCGAGGACCTGGCCGTCGACGAGATCGTCGACCAGGTCGACCGCCACGGACTCAAACACGTTGTATTGACCGGCGGCGAGCCGATGCTCTTTGCCGAGTTGGTTCCCCTGGCCGAGGCCCTGCGGCGGCGCGGCTATCACGTCACGATCGAGACGGCCGGCACGCTATTCTTGCCGGTCGAGTGCGACCTGATGTCGATCAGCCCGAAGACGGCCAACTCGACCCCGCCGGCGGATGCCAACAACGGTCGATGGCGCCGGCGCCACGAGCGGACTCGCCACGTGCCCGAGGTGGTCCGCCGGTTGACCGCCCGGTACGACTACCAACTGAAATTCGTCATCCAACGGCCCGAGGACTGCGAGGAAGTGGAGCGCTATCTGGCCGCATTGCCAGAGGTCGACCGTGCCCGGGCAATGCTCATGCCCGAGGGAACCGACCCGGCTGTGTTGGCCCAGCGGGCCGAGTGGCTTGCGCCCTATAGCCGAGAGCACGGCCTGGCGTTCTGCCCGCGGCGCCACATCGAATGGTTCGGCCCGGGAAGGGGGAAGTGAGAAGGGTGAAGTGGGAAGTGTGAAGTCAGTGACCACCAGCAGAGTTGGTGGCATGAGGAAGGCCCCTAAAAGGGGCCGATGACCCCAACGGGGTCGAAACAACATAGCCCAGGGTAAGCGAAGCGGCGCAGCCGCGCAGCGCCACCCTGGGTCATGGAGAAGAACCAACGTCCACCCTGAAGGGGTTACACAGAACCGTCTTCTTTGTAGAACCCTTTCAGGGTTCACGCGATAGGTGGTATCCCTAACCCAGGGTGGCGCGGCTGCGCCGCTTACCCTGGGCTACGATGTTTAACCGCTTCGCGGTAACGAACGAGCGGCAGAGCCTTATGAATTCTCACCAGCAGAGCTGGTGACTTACGGACCAAGTAAGAAGTGTGAAATAGGATCGGGCAACCGGTGCACCACCAACAGCGCCTGGCAGCAAAGCAGAGTGCGCGGAAGCACACACGCTGCTCCTTTTTCACCACTCCTTGCCCCGCGCCAACGCCACGACGGCAAGTCCCGCCAAGAGAACGCCCGCCAGCGGCTCCGGCACCGCCAACTCAACGTCACCGCTCGGCTGGCTCGTCCCGTGTCCCCAGTTGGCCGCAAGGATCGACGCGTCGGCCGCCTCGACGATCCCGTTGCCGCTGAAGTCGCCCATCCCCCAGCTCGCTCCCGACTCGCCCCAATACCTGGCCAGCCGTGCCGCGTCCGTGTCGTCCACTCGCCCGTCACCATTGGCGTCGCCCGGCACGCGCACCGGCGGCGCCCCCAGTTCCGCGACGATCGTGTAAGACCAGAACCCGATCGCCCCCCCGGTGTTGTCGATCCACCCGTCGACGTCCGATTCGACCCCCGTGGGCCAGCCGTCGAGGATCTCGATCGTGCAATCAGCAAATCCCAGGAATTGCGTACAGTGCCACGACCAGACCGGATTGCCCGGCGCGCGATAGTCCCGGTTGATCCCGTCGTCCCCCGCCGCGATTTCGGCCACCACAATCCCGCTGCCCGAGTACGGGTCGGCAATCAGCGCTCGCGCATGCTCGACGTCGTCCGAGTCCGTCAACGGAACCACGTACGAATCGTCATGGTACTCATACCCGGGCACTTCGGCCACGAGGAAGAGAACCGTCTCCGCCCGCGCGCCCGCCGCACCACAAACCACCATCACAAACAACGTGCCAACAATAAGCCGAGCCATGACCCGAATCTCCATGCAGCAGCGAGTGCGTCTTCAAACACCAAGCTCTCTTCGTACCACCAATCCGTAGAAATCTGTTTCTCTAACCAGAGTCTCTCGAACGACGAAAAGAACAGAGAAAACGCCCGGGCGGAAGATTATCCTAGCAGAGAATCGATCGAACATCCATAGTCCCATCCCCCGGTGGAAACCAGGAGCCGGCGTGATATACTAGAGGACATTTCAAAACCGGTGCTCTGATTGTTGTCATTCTGAGCGCAGCGAAGAATCTCGGCTTTCGCGGGGGGGAGATCCTTCGCTTCGCTCAGGATGACCGTTTTGAAATGCCCTCTACACAATTCCACCCCATGAGGCGAGTCGGTCCCGCGCATCAACCATGCGGGTGATCAAGTCGGAGGAGAATCATCATGAAGGTCCTGGTCGTTATCGGTCACCAGAACACGAGCCAAACGAGCTTCTGTCACGCAATTGCCCAGGCGGCCGTCGAGGAACTCAAGGCGGCCGGCCACGAAGTGATTTTGCACGACCTCTACGCCGAGCGGCTCGACCCGGTGTTGACCCAGGAGGAACTCGCAGCCGACGTGCCTGCCGACCCGGTGGTTTGCCGGCATATCGACGAGCTGCTCGGCGCCGACGGCTACGTGATCGTGCATCCCAACTGGTGGGGCCAGCCGCCGGCCGTGCTCAAGGGCTGGATCGATCGGGTGTTTCGCAACGGCCAGGTCTATCGGTTCGCGGCCGACGGATCGGTCAGCAGCCCGCTTGCCGGTCGCAAGGCGCTGGTGCTGACCACCTCGAACACGCCCCGCGAGGCCGAACTGGAACTCTACGGCGATCCGCTCGAAAACCTGTGGAAGAACTGCATCTTCGGCCTGTGCGGCGTGACCGACTTCGTGCGACGCAACTTCGAGTCGATCATCATGAGCACGCCCGACCAGCGCAAGACGTGGCTGGCCGAGACAAGAGAACTCGTCCGGCGGCAGTTTCCGTAAGGTAGGCATACCGAATTGGGTGCCCGGGTCTGAGCGTAGCGAAAGCCCGGTTCTGCAATCTCTGGGCCACCGCTTCGCTATCCCGGCGCGCCGGGACCCCACAGGCTGCCGGAGCGCGGCTATCAATTACTGCCTACTGCCTGCTGCCTACTGCCCGCTGCCTACTGCCTACTGCCTACTGCACTACCCTCGCCACTCGGTATCGTCGACCGTGGTTTTGAAGTCGGCCTCGATGCGCTCGGGCAATTCTTCTGCGGCCACGGCGGCAAGATGCTCCGGCCTGGGCTTGCCGACGAAGATCATGCTCTCTCGTGGGCACTTCTCCAGCGCCTTGGCAAACTGATCTTCCGACTCGTAGGCGTCGTAGTCGATCACCGACAGATGACCTTCCATCTTCATCGCCTCGGCGTGCTTGCTGCACGCCTTGCACCCGATGCAGCCCACCTCGCAGACGGCTTTGACCTGTGGGCCGAAATCCTTGTTCGAGCAGGCCACCACGAGCATGCGTTCGGCCTTGAAGGGAACCATCGTGATGATGTTGCGGGGACACGCCCGGGCACAGGCCTTGCAGCCGACGCACTTGTCGTAATCCACGGTGGCCAACCCGTCGACAATATGGATGGCGTCGTAAGGGCATGCGGCCACGCAATCGCCCAGCCCCAGGCAGCCGTAGGTGCATCCCTGCACGCCGGCCACCAGGTTGGCGGCCACGCAGGTCGGCTCGCCCAGATAGTCGGTCCGGCCGAGACGCTGATCGGTGCGAGCGGCGCAATGGACCACGGCCCGATAGGGGAACGTCTGCTCGACCGCCACGCCCATGATCTCGGCCAACTGTCCGGCGCAGCTCTGACCGCCGGGCGCGCAGAGCGTGACGTCGGTTCCGCCGGCGGCGACCGCCTCGGCATACTCGCCGCAGCCGACGAAGCCGCAACCGCCACAATTGGCCCCGGGCAAGGCTTCGAGGATCGCCAACACCTTCGGATCGACCTTCACGTGGAAGGTGCGATTGGCCCAACCGAGCACGCAGGCCACGACCACGGCCAAAAGGCCCAGTACGCCGGCCGCCAGGAGCATGGTCACGGTGTTCAACATCGATCCGATTTCCTACTTCAAGAGCGTACTCAATGCCGCTTCAATCCCGCGGTCGACCCCGGCAAAACCCATGAACGCCATGGCCATGATTCCGGCGACGATCAGGGCGATGCCCGGCCCGCGCAGGGGCTTGGGCACGTCGCACATGTCCAACTCCTCACGGATGCCGGCCATCAGGACGATGGCCAAGGTGAATCCCAGCCCGCCGCCGACGGCCAAGGTCAACGCCTCGTGCAAGCCCCAAAGCCGCGTCGGGTCCTGCAGGTGCTTCATGATCTCCAGGCAGGCAAACAGAATCGCGCAGTTTGTCGTGATCAAAGGAAGAAAAACGCCGAACGACTTGTAGAGCGCCGGGAAGAACTTCCGCACGTACATCTCGACGAACTGCACCGAACCGGCGATCACGAAGATGTACATGATGTAGCTGAGCACCGACAGGTCGACGTTGCCCGAGGTGCCCCCGACCGTCTCCCATACCCACGCCGGCAGCGGGGCGCCGGGCCGGAGGATGAAATAGGTAAACGTCCAACTGAGTGCCGCGGCGATCGAGATGACAAACGTCACGGCGCAGCCCATGCCGAAGGCCATGTCGATCCGCCGCGACACGCCCAGAAACGGACAGATGCCGACGAAATAGTACAACACAAAGTTGTTGATCAGTGCCGCACCGATCCCGATCTGTACTAGCGTAATCAGTGTTTCCATGAGGACTTGTTCACTTATGGAATTGGTGGCGGACGTCAGGGCCGCCCACGGGCAGTTGCCCTCGGTTCATTCGCCTTTATCCTTCGGTTCCCTTTTCTCTCGCCGCTAGTGCCTCGGCCCGGCGCTGGCCGATCCAATTCGCCAGGGCCAACAACAGCCCCAGCGTGAGAAACGCGCCGGGCGGCAGCGCCATGATGCCCCAGTTCGGCCAGGCCTCGCCCAGCACGGTGACGCCAAACCACTCACCCTTGCCGAGGATCTCGCGGACCGTGGCAATGCTCGCCAACGCCAACCCAAAGCCCAACGACATGCCGATCGCGTCGGCCAGCGCCACGCCGACGCCTTGCTTCGACGCACAGATTTCGCAGCGCGAAATAATGATGCAGTTGACAATGATCAACGGCACGTACGGGCCCAGCACTTTGCTCATCTCGTACACGTAGGCCGCCAGAAACCGATCGGCGATCGTCACAAACGTCGCGATCGTCAGCGTGAACACGAGAATCCGCAAATGGGGCTTCAGCAGCCCGCGGATCAGGCTCGTGATCACGTTGGCCGAGATCAGCACGAAAGCCGTCGCGCCGACCATCGTCATCGCCGGCTCCATCGCGCCGGTGACGGCCAGCGTCGGGCACATGCCCAGGAGCTGCCGATAGACCGGGTTCTCGGGCAAAATGCCGTTGATGAAGCGTTCGGCCGCCGTAGGTTGGGATGGACTCATGGGTCACGCGTTTTCATGAAAGTAGGGTGGGCACCGCCCACCAAAAAACCGAATCTTGTCGATGTTTATTGTTCCGGTGGGCGTTGCCCACCCTCCTGCTGCAACTTTCGAAGGGGTGTTTTCAGGTTTGCAATGGTCCGATTCACAATGTCGGCCACGCTCTGCGAGCTGATCGTGGCGCCGGTGCGTGCTGCACGGATTTGACCGGCCCCCGGCGCGGACGGGACCACCTCCACCGGCCTATCGGTCGGCATGTCACGGAACTGATCCCGGAAAGCCTCGCCCGTGATGCGCGATCCCAGGTCCGGCGTCTCCTTCTGATCGAGCACGTACAGGCCGGTGATCGTGGAAACATTCGCAGTCACACCAATGAGTACGTCGATGCGATCGGCAAATCCCTGACCGGTGGCCGGCAGCACCCAGCCGGCGATCGCTTTATCAGCAGCGAGAACCTTGTACACGCATTGCTCGCGGCCGTCTTCGCCGGGCACGACTGGGGCGAGGATCCAGCCGGCAACCACGTCGCCGACGAGAATCTTATAGGTGCGCTGCCCGTCTTCATCCTCTTGATCCTCGGCGACAATCTCCATGGGCCCGGCTTCGTCCTCACCAACGACTCCGACCAGCTCGGGAATCGCCGCATAAGTCTCTTGACGCTTATTCTCGGCGATCCGTGGCCCCAGCGCGGTTTGCGTGCCGGCCAGCGCCGCCCCGTAGATCAGCGCCAGCAGGATAACCAGCCACGCCTGCCGAATGTAGCCGCCTTTGCGAGGTTCGTCCGTCATGATTCGTACTTATGAAACCACAGATGAACACAGATAAACACAGATTCTGCAAGGAATTGTGATATCCTATCTGTGTACATCTGTGTTCATCTGTGGTTCCCTTCTTTGGTTTACTGTAGAGTTACGAGGTCTGAGTTTCCGGTTTTGATTTGGTTGCGCCCAGCGGCCGCGGGATGGTCCACCGATTGATCAAGGGCACGGCGCCGTTCATCAAAAGAACGGCAAACATCACGCCCTCGGGATAGCCGCTGAACAGGCGGATCAACACGGTCAGAAAACCGATGCCCAGGCCGAAAATGAATTTGCCCTTGCTGGTCAAGGGACTGGTCACCGGATCGGTGGCGATGAAGAAGGCCCCCAGCAGAAACGCCCCGCCGATCAGGTAGTGCAAAGCGGTAAACGGCGTCAAATCGGCCCAATGGGCCAAGGCGGCGCATACGAAGCCGGAGAGAATCATGCCGGCCGGAATCTCCCACGACGCCACGCGACGCACGCAAAGGAACAGGCCGCCGACCAAAAGCGCAATCGCGCTGGTCTCGCCCAACGATCCGTTCACCTGGCCGACAAACAGCGGCCAGAACTCCTCGACGACGGCCAACTGCTTGGCGGCGGTCAAGGGCGTGGCCCGGGTCAACACGTCCAGCGAGTCGCTCACCACGTAGGCCGAGGCGCCCATCGCGCCGGCGAAACTGAGCATGACAAACGCGCGGCCGACCATGGCCGGATTGAACAGGTTGCAGCCCAGCCCGCCGAAAACCACCTTGCCCAGCCCGATCGCCATCACCGAGGCAATCACGCCGACGTACGGCGGCGCGCCGGCAGGCAACGACAGCCCGAGAATCACCCCGGTCACCGCCGCCGAATAATCGCCCACCGACGACGCCTTGCGCATCAGACCGCAGAGGCTCGCCTCGGTCGCCACGCACACCAGCGTGCACAAGCCGACCTGAACCACCGCGTGCCACCGGAAAATGAATATCGACATCGCCATGACCGGCACCAGCGCGACGAGCACGTCGATCATCATCCCGCGCGTCTGGTACCACGATTGGGACAGATGAGGCGACGGGGCCACGCGCAGCGACGGTGCGGGCATCTCGTTCTCGGGCGTTGCGGTCGGTTCTGTCATAAAGTCTCTGTTGTTGACGTACGGCAAGAATCGTGGTTAGCCGTCGAGCCTGCTCGACGTTTTTCGGGATGTCTCTCTCGGCGCCGCGCAGGCGCGGCGGCTAACTTCGTTTCTTCACACAATCTCACTTCTTACTTCTGACTTCTTACTTCTTTTTGACTTTGCCGATTCGGATCAACTGTACCAAGGGAATGCCGGCCGGACAGGCAAACGCACAGCAGCCGCACTCCATGCACGCGTCGACGTGATACGAATCGAGCAGTTCTATGTTGTCCGCCCGGACCGCCTGCGCCAGCTTGGCCGGCACGAGCCTCATCGGACACACCACCGCACAGCGCCCACAACGGACACAAGCGGTCTGTTCTTTCTGCTGGATTTCACTTTCGGTGAGCACGGTCACACCGCTGGTGCCTTTGGTCACCGGCGAGCCGAGATCGGCCAGCGTAAAGCCCATCATCGGCCCTCCGGATACGATCCGCGAGGCGTCTTCACTCAGGCCGCCGCAGTACTCGATCAAGTCGCCGTAGCTCGCACCCAGCGGAACCAGCAGGTTCTTCGGCTGCCGAATGCCGGCGCCCGAGACGCTGATGATCCGATGGGTCAGCGGCTTGCCGCGCAGCACCGCCCCGGCCAGCGCGGCGGCCGTGCCGACGTTCATCACGACGATGCCCACGTCCAGCGGCAGCCCGCCCAAGGGCACTTCGGTCCGCAGCACGGCCGAGATCAACTGCTTCTCGCCGCCTTGGGGATATTTTGTTTTCACCACCCGGACCCGAACGTCGGTGCCCGCGACCGCCTCGCGGAGCCGCTCGATGGCCCTGGGCTTGTTGTCTTCGACACAGATCTCGACCGAGCGCGCGCCGATGGCCCGTCGGCCCAGCAGCGCGCCGGCGACGACCGGCTCGGGCGCTTCGACCATCAGCCGGTAGTCGGCCGTCAGATAGGGCTCGCACTCGCAGCCGTTGACCAGCAGCGTGTGGATCGGCTTGGCCTCATTTCGGGCGAGTTTCACGTGGGTCGGGAAGGCGGCGCCGCCGAGTCCCACCAGTCCGGCGCCCTGGGCCGCTTCGGCGATCTCGCCCGGCTCGCGCCCGTCGAGTTGCTCGTCGAGCCAAGAACCGCCGTAGAGCTCATCCCAAAGCGCCCGGCCGGTCAAGGGTTGCTCCTCGGCCGCCTTGATCGGGATCACCGGCACGTGCCGACCGTTGGGCAACGTGGCCATGGCCGCTTTGGCCACCGCGCCGGCGATGCTGGCATGGACCGGCGCCGAAACAAAACCCCCGGCCTGGCCCACCACGTCGCCCAGGCTCACTTCCTCGCGAGGCTTGCGCGTCGGCTCGCAGGGCGCCCCGAGGTGCTGCAACAGGGCGATGCGGACCTCGGCCGGCGTGGGCAGGACTTCGACCGGCATTTCGGCGGCCAGCGACTTGCGCTCGGGCGGGTGGACGCCACCGGCAAAACTGTCTTTGGTCCAGAGCGCCACAAGCGTCATGCGTTTCCTCCGCTCTGTCGTCGAGTCCATCGTGCCAGCAGAATCGAACCGAGCAGGCCGAGTCCCAAGCCGCAAGCCGCGCCGATCAGTTGAGCCCCACCCGCCGAACCCGCCACCAGCGCGCCGAGCAAGGCAAGCAGAAGGGGTAAAAGAAACACCGCGATGGCCCACCACACCAGAGGACCACCTTCCGCCGCAGCTCCGTTGTCTTCGTCCGAGGCCGGGCGCGCATCGCCGGCACAATGGGGGCATGCCGAACGATCTTCGGGACAACGGTGCGAATCAGTCTGCATGAATTCGGATTGGGCCGACGGCCAGCGCGGGGTGACCGGCAGCAGGCCGTGTTCTCGGCGTCGGGCACCAAGGTCCTCAGCCACCGCCTGTCTGAGAATTCAAAGACGTAAACCCCACCTTATAGCGATGTTGACGAGAATCGTCAAGCCGCCCGGGCCTGCCGAGGAAAACCCCTGAGGGGCCGGATCGGCTCCCGGGGAACCGCCTTGTGCCCCCTCTTGCGTAGAGAAAAGCCGCGATTCCGCAGTTCCACGCCGCTGGTGCCTTGCAGGGACCCCGAGCAGCGCCGCGCGAAGGCATCAGAAGGACCATGTCGGGCGCACGGGGCGTCATCGTCCGGCCGAGACTGCGAGCGCAGAGGCCACGGCCGTTTACCTCGCTTTTTCCTCCGTGGCCCGTTTGTTGGCCGTGGCGGCGGCCGACGTGTCCTTTTCGGATTTCTTGCCGCCGATCAAGGAGATGAGCCTCTGCGTGATGCCGGGCTTCCTCGCCGAGGTGGGTATCAGTTCCAGCGTGCCCAAGTCCAACGGCTCGTCGTTTCGGCCGCCGGCCATCTCGGGAACGAGGACCGCCTGCTGATACATGCCGATGGTTGCGCGTGGGCCGAACGCTCCCGGCAGCGGGGCTTCCTGGAGGCGAATCGTCAGCCTGTACTCCCCGGCCGACACGTCGTCGCAGCAAAATGTGCCGTCGCGGTTGATCGTGAAGCCGTACGAAATTCGGCTCGCCTGCTCCCGGTGATGTCTTTCCTTGACGAAGGCGGCGACGATTCTCTGCTGCTCTGCCGGCGACATTTCCTCGAAACCTTCGGGTTCGTCAACCGGAGGAAGCTCGACCCGGGCGCTTCGCGTTATTTCGCCGCTGGCGAAGTTGAAATCGACGTCGTGATCCATGTCGTCCGGCAGCACGACCCGCCCGACCACCGGCCGCCCGGTGCCGCCGAGCGTGACCCGGGTCGTTTTGCCCGGCCGCAGCACGACGGGCAGCCGACATGCGCTGAGCTGCGCATAGCCGCCGCTGGGCCTTTCGGCGAATCGTTTCGTTCGGGCCACAAAGGCCGGCTCCGGAACGGCCCGCTCGAACACGAAACGCCCCTGCCCATCGGCCTGCGACCTATAGTCGTAAAAGACGTGGGGCTGGTCTTTTCGGCGTCCGAGCAGGCGTTCAAAGTTGAGCGAGAGACTCGCGTTGGCGGCGGGTTTCGAGCCGATCTTCGCGGTTCCTTCGAGTCGCGCCCAGCGGTTCACTCGGATCGTCGACGAGGCCTCGATTTCGACCTCGCTCACCTCGGCATGGCCGGCGCCGTGCAGCACCAGCAGCATGAACGGCTCGTCGGTCGCCGGCAGCGCGAAGCGGCCTTCGGCGTCGGTTTGCGTCCAGGGCACGCTCCGCTGGCTGGCGCGCACCCGTCCGTTCGTGACGTAGGGCCTGCGGGACGGCGTGCAGAGGAAAACCTCGGCCTTGGCCAGCGGCTTGCCATCCGGCCCCTCGACGATGCCCGTGGGACACTTGGCCGGATGGAGCTTGAAGTCGAGCGTCACGTTGCCTTCGTCGTTGGCGATGGCGCGCGAGACGGCCGGGCGATAGCCGGGCGCCTCGATGCGGATGAGTCGCTTCTCGGCCGGCTCGTCAATGGTAATCTTGTATCGGCCGCGTTTGCCCGACGCAGCCTCATAATCGCGCTGCCAGTAGGTGTGATAGTCTCCCTCTTGCCACCGATCGACGCCCGGCAAGACGCGGAAGCTGGGGATCGGCTTGCCGGTCTTCTCGTCGAACACGCGGCCGGAGATGACCAGCTTCGGGTGGAGCACGATCGTCTGTTCGCGTGGGCCGGCCACCAACGGGAGGTCGCGACAGCTCATGTAGTCGCGGTGGTGACTGTCGTAGATGACCTCGTCGTCGGGTGCTCCGTCCCAGACCCAGCGGCCCTGGTCATCCGTATTGCCCGAGATACCCATTCCGTACAGCGTTCGGCAGCCACACCACGTGTCGGGGCAAACGCGCGCTTTGATGATCGGCTTGCCGTGTTGGTCGACCACACGCAACCGAAGTGTTCGTCCCGGCTTGAGCCGAAAGTCGACCGGCGCCATGTCTTTGGTGACGGTCGTCTGACGGAGCTCGGGCGCGTGGCCCGGTGCCACGACGGTGAGCGTCAGAGGGCCCAGCCGGCAGTTGTCGAACCGGTAGCGACCCTGCTTGTCCGATCGCCGGATGTTCACGGCGACCGGAACATGCCCGAACCGCTCACCCCGGGCGACCCGGGCACCGACGATCGGCCGGCCCTTCAAATCGGTCACCACGCCTTCCACCGTCAGGCCCTTCTTGAGAATCATCACCGAGGTGAGCTTGCGGAGGCCTTCGGCGCTCGGCCGGGGCTCATAATGGCGATGCATAGACCTGACGTAGTCGGGATGAGACAGTGCGATGTAGCAAGAGTCGCTGATGAACTGGTTGGGCATGCCGCCGAAGCGCCAGCGGCCCTGGGCGTCGGTCTTGACCTTCCCGCCGAACGAGGGCCCGAAGTACATCTCCTCGCGGATCGGCAGACCGGTGGAAATGCTGATCTGGGCGCCCTTGACCGGGCGGCCCTGCTCGTCGCGAACCAGCCCGCCGATGGTGGTTGGCCGCCCCAGCATAATCTTGTATTGCCCGGCCGGCGGCACGTCCTTCGCAGGCTCCCAGGCGCCGAACATCGATACCAGGCCCTTCGCGTGAACGAAGACGCTGAACCACTGATCGAGCGGGACGTCGAACGTGACGCGTCCCGACGCGTCAGCCTTGTGCCGGGTCCGCCGCTTGCCCACGCGCAGCAGCGCCCATGCCCGCCCAAGCGGCTCGCCCTGCTCGTCGACCACGTGCAGGGTGAGCGACTGCTTGGGCTTCGCGCCAGCCTTCAGCGATCGCTCACCTTTCTTCTCCTTCGTGACCGGTGCCGTCGTGGTAGATTCGTCCGCTGTGCCGTCGTCGTCGGGCTTCCCGATGGGCAGTGTGCCCAAGTCCAACGGCTCGTCGCTGTGGCCGCCGGGCATTTTGGGAACGGTAAATGAATGCATCAGCCTGGCAATCGTCGAGCCCGGCTCGGTTTGACGCTCCGCCGGTGGCGATTTGAGCCGCACCAACAGTCTGTAGCGTCCGGCCGGCACGTCATCGAAGGTGAACGAGCCGTCGGCTTCGGGCTTCACGTAGATGGGACCCATCTTCCGCGCCATCTGGTTGTACCGCTTCATGTCTTCCTGAAATCGCTTTCCGGCCGCAGTTTCTCTCCATTGTTTGAACCACTTGGCCGCGGATGGCCCGTCTTTCTCCGGATCGAGACCTTTCGGCCAGGGGATCTTCAGCAACGGCAGGTCGGGGCCTCGCAGCTCGATCGACGCAAGGTGCCACTCGGGCACGAGGTCCACGCCGTCGGGCATGCGGAGCTTCCCGGTGACGGGTCGTCCGTCGCGCTTGAGCTCGACGCGCGCGGTCTGGCCGGCAACACATTCGGTCCTGATCGAATGGGTCGGAGTCCGGCTGGGTACCTTGCCGTGCTTGCCGACAACGTATCGCGTGATCCGCTTCGCGCCCGGCATCACCTTCTCGAAAGTGAAACGCCCGTTGCGGTCGCTGGTGGTTTGAAGATATTGATAAAACCGCAGGTGATTCGCTTCGGGCAGCTGCTCGAGCGAAACGACCTGGTCGGCCGCCGGTTTGTTGCGCAGCAAAACCGTCCCCTCGACGCGGGGCCAGGGCGCCAGGCGGATCGTTGTGCTGTGCCGGAGTTGCGCCGTGACGTAGGCGACGCCCGATTCATGGACCACCAGCAAGGCGGAAACATCTTGGGGAGCGATCTGGCACCGCCCTTGGGCATCGACGGTCACCCGTTGGCACGCCGACCCTTCGGAGATGACACCATTCTCGATAGTCGGCTTGTTGTACTGGCCGCAGACGGCCACGGTCGCGCCCCCGGCGGCTTGGCCTTGGGGCGTCAACACCTTGACGTCCGGGGCCTTTTCCAACTCGAAATCGAGGGTAACGTCCCGTTCATCGACTTCGAGCACGCGGGACGCGGCGGGCCGATACCCGGCGGCCTCGATGCGAATCATGCACGTCTTTTTCCGCAGCCAGGGATCGCCCGGGCGGAAGTCCCTCCGATAGGTTCCGTCGTGGCCTTCGGAGCGGCTAGAATACATCCAGTAGATGGATCCCGACGGCACGGGCCTTCGCCCGGGAACGACGTGGAACCGCTTAATCGGCCTCTTGGTTTGGGCATCGACGACACGTCCCGAAATGCTCAGCATGGGCGTCGTTTCGGCGGGACGCATCGTGAGGACCTTCTCGGGCTGGCCCGCTTCAAGTCTCTGGTTCGTCAGCAAGGCGTAACCGTTCTTGAGGACGCAGAAAGAGAGCTGCCCCCGCGGCGCGTGCGGCCACCGCCAGACGCCGTCGGCGCCCGTCTGACCTCGCCTTTCAGGCAGGCCGCTTATGATTCGCTGTTTCTCCCAGGTCTGGAGCCAAACACGGGCACCGGCGATCGGTTTGCCGTCCGAATCGATCAGGCGAACGCTCAGCGGCCGGCCGCGCGACAGCTTGAAATCGATCCGCCTCGGGCGAGGCTCGCCGTCGGCAGGAGGCTCGATCCGCGCGGTCACCAGCGACGGGGCCCAACCCTTGGCCGATGCGGTGAGACACCCATCACCAGGGCAAACGTTCGTGAAACGATACTCGCCGCTGCGGTCCGTCTTGGCGGCCGGAATACCATGGCCAAGGTAGTGATGATTGTACACGACGGCTCCCGCAATTGGCCGGCCGTCTTCGTCGGTCACTTTGCCCGTGATCGTTGCACCGCGCTGGATGATCAACACGCTGCTGGGCGCTTCGCCCTCGGAGATTGTGAACTTCGAGACCGGTCCGGTGACTCGCGTATCGGCGTAGCCCCGGTGGCGGAGAACGACCCTGAGTTGCGATCTATCCGCCGGGAAGCTGGGATAGGTCCATCGCCCCCCGGCATCCGTTTTCACGGCCACATTGGCCCCGAGTGGATAGCCGGTCCGTTCTGAGCGCAGCTTCAGGTTAAACGACGGGCGGACCTGAACCCCCTCGACCGGCTCGCCCTTTTCGTTGCGGACAATGCCGCCGATCAACCGGCCCGCGGCGAGTCGGATGGTGTATGCCTCGGGAATCGGGTCTGGCGTGCCGCGCTGCTCCCACTTGCCCAGATACGGAACGTGTCCCGGCGATTCCACATAGATGGAATAGATGCGCGGTGTCTTTTCCGGCACGTCTAGTTCAAGGCGTCCGCTCTTGTCGGACCGATGGCGAGTCGCCTTGCAGCGACGGCCGACGACGAGCGTAGTCCGCACCGTGACCTTCGCACCCGCAACGGGCCGATCCTCCTCGTCCAGGATGGTCAACAGCAGCGAGCGGCGTGCCTTCTTGGCCGCGTCGGGGGCCTGCGGCGCGGGCCGTGCCGACTTCTTCACCGGCTTTGTCTCTGCTTTGCCCGCCACGGCGACGAGATTGGCCGGCGTCGCGGCCAAGGCCATCGTAGCCGGTTCGAGTGGCACGTCCTGGTCCTTCGCCTCCGTCGCCCCATTGCCCACGCCCCCTGTCGGCGACCTGCCGTTGAGCTTCAGCGTGCCCAGGTCCAACGGCTTGTCGCTTCGCCCGTCGGGCATCTCGGGCACGCTCAGCGCGCGGCGGAGCATCTCGAGCA
>Ga0315543_1001981_pt1 | contig 20927 bp, 17 predicted proteins | sample SalMarSW160210MG_2_FD_203098 | JGI IMG/M metagenome (GOLD analysis project Ga0315543, IMG submission 203098) | Salt marsh sediment microbial communities from the Plum Island Ecosystem LTER, Massachusetts, United States - Salt Marsh Sediment SW1601-210 ...
ATCGGCAGTTCACCTGAAACGAAGAGTCTTTTTGGAGCATACTTCTCTTCCACTTCGTTCAGTGGACCCAGAAGATCTTCGAGGTTATAATCTGAGGTTTTTATCCCTTTTTGCATCCCCATCAATTTCCTGAAAAAACTTGGTCACTAATAGATTTTCCTACAAATTTATAACTTTTATCTCAGTGAGCTTTCCTTCCCGCCTGCAAATATTTTTAAAAATTTATTCAATTTGAAAAAAGGGGAGTTGACGGGGGATATCTCCACTGTATGTCAAGTCAGCAACAACCCTCAAGTCCTACGTCCATCCAAAGTTTTCTAACTACTAGGGCTACTCGCATCTAAATTAGATTGCTTGTAGCATGTAGAAAGAAATGGGGCGCCTTGATTTAAGGCGGTTATTGCCGCATTTACTGTTGCTGCTTTCGTGCAGAGGATGGTTTCATTTTTTCTAGTGTCTTCTCGAAGTATTTCATGCTGATTTTTAGGTCTTTGAGTGTTTCTTTCGCCTTCTCTAGTGTCTTGCTTTTGGTGATGTGCTCTTTGATGACCAGCATCGAAGTTGTGTTAGCTAATGCAGCCAAGTCCGCTCCAGAGTATCCCTCAGTCTTTTCCGCCAACGTGTCTATCTTCACGTCTTCGGCAAGCGGCTTCTTCTCCAGATGAATTTTCAGTATAGCCTTTCGTGCATCCAAGTCCGGAACTGGCACATTCAACAGCCTATCGAATCTGCCGGGTCGCAGCAAAGCTGGGTCAACGATGTCGATACGGTTTGTGGCTCCGATCACCACAACATCCTTCAACTCTTCCAATCCATCCAGTTCGGTTAGGATTTGGCTGATTACCCGCTCCGTCACCTGCGAACCACCGAATCCTGTGCCTCTAACAGGAGTTATCGAATCCAGTTCATCAAAGAATATTATGGTTGGCGCTGACTGCCTTGCCTTCCTGAACACTTCCCGAACCGCTTTCTCGGATTCTCCAACCCATTTGCTCAACACTTCGGGACCTTTGATGCTGATGAAGTTTGCTTCGCTTTCGTTAGCCACCGCTTTTGCCAGCATAGTTTTTCCTGTTCCCGGCGGACCATACAAGAGAACACCTTTCGGCGGAGCAGTGTTCATGTAAGCAAAGATTTCAGGATACTTCAGAGGCCACTCTATCGCCTCCTGCAGCTCCTCCTTAACTTCTGCTAATCCGCCAATGTCCGTCCATTTGACGTTGGGAACCTCAACCAGCACTTCCCGCATTGCAGACGGTTCAATCTCCTTCAGTGACTCCTGAAAATCGTTCATGTCCACTATTATCTTGTTCAGTATCTCCGCTGGCACGCTCTCGGCTTCGAAATCGATTTCCGGTAAGATTCTTCGAAGAGCATGAAGAGCTGCCTCCTTAGTTAATGCCTCCAAGTCGGCGCCAACAAAACCGTGAGTAACATTAGCTAAACGCTTCAAATCCACATCATCCGTCAAGGGCATTCCCCTAGTGTGAATCTGCAGAACTTGGAGACGCCCATCCTTGTTGGGTACTCCTATCTCTATCTCCCTGTCAAAGCGTCCGGGTCTCCTCAATGCAGGATCCAACGCGTTCGGTCTGTTTGTTGCTCCAATCACCACAACTTTTCCTCTGGATTGGAGGCCGTCCATGAGCGCTAGAAGCTGCGAGACCACCCGTTTTTCTACTTCGCCTGTCACTTCCTCTCTTTTTGGTGCTATCGAGTCTAACTCGTCGATGAAAATGATGCTGGGCGCGTTCTCTTGGGCGTTATCAAAAATCTCTCTGAGACGTCCTTCGCTTTCGCCATAGAACTTGCTCATTATTTCAGGTCCACTTATGCTTGAGAAGTTTGCGTTTGTTTCGCTGGCTACAGCCTTAGCCAACAAGGTTTTTCCTGTTCCTGGTGGTCCATGAAGAAGCACGCCTTTTGGGGCTTCTACACCCAGTCTTTCGAAGAGTTCTGGATAGCGTAGAGGAAGCTCAATCGTCTCTCTTACCTTCCGGATTTCATCATTTAATCCTCCGATATCCTCATACGATATCCGAGGGATCTCCGTTGCTAAGACTTTAGCTGGCTTTTCGCTTAGAACAACTTGGGTGGACGGAACAACGATAACGGCGGCTGCTGGCGGCTGAAATCCAGTTACAATTAGATTTATTCTGCGACCCATGATTCCGAGGGGTATAAGGTCGCCTCTGGAGATAACGCGGTTCTCCAGGATTTGTTTCAGATATTCTTCCCCTCCCATTATTCGCAGCGGCTCTGTTGGGGCGATAGTGATCTTTTTTGCTTCTTTGGCATCAACTTTTTTGATGTCCACTTTTTCGTCTATGCCTGCGCCAGCGTTGTTTCTGGTATAACCGTCTATGCGAATGATGCCTTTACCATAGTCTTCCTGATATCCTGGCCAATATATTGCCACAGTCTTTTTCTTTCCATGAATTTCAACAACATCTCCCGCTGAAAACCCAATTTCAGAACTGCTTTTCGGGTCTATTCTGGCGATTCCACGGCCCACGTCACGAGATTGAGCCTCAGCAACACGAAGAGAAACTTGAGACATAACATATTCACCTCTTTAACTATAACAAACAAGTCTATATTTTTTCCTGTTTTACCCTTCCATATAAACATTACCAATTTCCCACAAAACAGGCAGAACAAAAAAGGCGTTTTTGCTAATATCCACATTGGCTGTCTAATCGGAGCAGTCGAGTCTTCTCATTTATTCATTATTTCTTCTGAAGGTTATGTTGCCAAAACTTGAACTAGTTTTTCTAATTTATGCGTATAAGAGTTGACTTGCAGTCACCAGAGGATGTTTGTTGGGTTTATTCGATATAGTGGTTTCCGTTGCCGTTGTGAACTGTTTTCGACCATGCGTGACGTTTCTTTCCGGTGATCTTGGAGATGCATAGGTCGATGAGAGCTTTTGTGCAAATCAGCATGTTGAACATGAAAGTTAGGAACAGCAAGGGTAGCAGCCAATATGTTCTGTTCCTTCCGTCCAGGTAGGCGCCTATGCCAACTTCGAAGAAGGGCGCAAAATTTCCCACAGAACTATAGAATGAGATCGGCATAGCTGCCCACAGTATCTTTGTCCATGATAGGGGCTGAAGCAGAAACAGTGCTGCTCCGAGAATCCAAGCTAATCCCGCGAAGATCGGAACAAAATAGACGTTAAGCAGCAGGAACCCATCAATCTTTTCTTTCAGCCGCAGATTCTTGCTCCTGATGACTGGCCATAAGTGCCTGAATGCACATTGCATGTGTCCTTTTGCCCATCGGGACCGTTGATGCCAGTAAGAGCGCCAATCTTCAACTGCTTCCTCATAGCAGTCGGCGTGGTTAACGTATTTGATTTTGAAGCCTGCAAGATAAACTTTGAAGGTTAAGTCTGTATCTTCTGTTAGCATGTTGGGATCCCAGCCTCCCAACTTTTCTAGTAAACTTTTTCTGAATCCTCCTACGGTTCCTCCGAATTGGCAGATGAGTTCCAGCTCGTCTCGGGCAAACTGGTCTACTCGATACCCTCCGGTTCGCTCCAAGGCCACAAGTCTTGTAACTAAAGTGTTAGGTTCGTTAAGGACTGTTACCCTTCCTTGGACGGCTCCGACTTTGGGGTCTCTGAAGCATGCTGTGAGCTTCTCAAGAATGTCTCTTTGAGGATAGTAGTCGGCGTCAAAACAGTAGACAATCTCCCCTGAAACATGTTTCAATCCACAGTTCAAAACATCTGGTTTTCCCTTTCCCCCATCCTCTATGCCTCGATGAACAACACTTATGAATTTGTGTTCTTCGGCAAATTTTTTCGCCCTCTTGCCTGTTCGGTCGGTAGACGCGTCATCTATCACGATTACCTCGATTTTTTCTTTCGGATACGTTAATTCAGTCATTCTTTGGAGGATACGTTCAATTACATGCTCTTCGTTGCGGGCAGGAATCAGAACCGAAACGTTGGGTTCATACTCCGTTTCATGAGCCGAATAAGGAAGCTGCTCTTTTTTGTGGTATAGAGCAGCAAGCGTGAAGAGATAGTGCCTTATAATGTAGGCTACGATGAGGGCAACTAGAACTGTGACAATCAGATTCAAAAGCAGAATCAACTTTGTTCCAGCCCTTCAGTTTTTCTTTTGGCAGAAGCTAAAACCGACAGGCTAAGTGACCATATAGATACTATCCATACAAAATCGATGAGAGGCTTGGCGAGTATGGTTATGATCTTGAATGCGTCTGTGCTCAGAAAAAAAATAGAAACCTCTTCAAAGGATAACTGGATAAGATACCACAGAAGTCCTACACTGTTTCCTGCGAAGAGTAAAACAATTTTGCGGAGAAGCGTGCCTTCCAGCGGAAACAGGAGGAAAACAAAGAGAAGATTGAAGAAGCTGATTGCAACCAATGCAGATATGTCAAGTATTTGGACTAGCTGAAAATGTGAGAGGATTATGGCAGCCGCGAAGACTGAGCCGACCGCCATATGAACGAAATTTGGTCTCACTTTTATGTGACCAACTCTCTCTCCGTTACTTGTCAAGAGAAACACTGCTACGCATTTCAGCGTTTTTTGCCATAAATGGTTTGTTGAACAGAAAAACTTCTTCTCAGTTAATAGAGTAAGTGCTACTGGATGTTATGATAATGTTTGAAAGCGGCAATTTTATAGTTTGTAGCCGATTTTTCTGAGGAACTCCTTTCTTTCTGTAACATCTTTTTCGGTTTCGATTCCCTTGGTCTTGAAGCCGTCGATGACGCCTAGAATTCCTCTGCCCTGCTCTGTCTCAGCAACTATAACTTCTAGACGATTAGCCGTTGCAGCGTGGATGGTGCAGACTTCAGGCACCTGCTTGATCTTGTCCAAGACGTTGATGGGATAAGCGTTTTTGAGGAAGATAATGAAAGAGTGACCGCATCCCAGCTTCAACGCCTGATTTATGGCTAGGTTCTTCAGTTCTTTGTCGTTGCCCTCAGATCTAACTAGGCATGGTCCGGAGCTTTCGCAGAATCCTATGCCAAATTTGATGCTCGGCACAGCGTTAACCAAAGCTTCGTAAATGTCTTCAACGGTTTTGATGAAATGAGCCGTGCCCAAGATAACATTGCACTCCTTGGGCATCTCTATTTTAACTGTTTTAAGTTCCACTCAAATCTGCCCCCTTTACATCTTTGCCGTTTTTCCCTAATAAATTTCGCAACAAAAACCACAGGCATCCATAAAGCTTCACCCAAATAAGCTACCTGCCTAGAAGATTGCTGTTGATTGCCTAGTTTTTATTCCCATTCTATTGTTGCTGGCGGCTTATGGGTTATGTCATACACAACCCGCGTTACCTGAGGCAACTCGTTAGTTATCCTCGTGGAGATTCTCTCAAGCAGCTCGTAGGGAATCCTTGCGAAGCCAGCGGTCATAGCTTCTTTGCTTTCAACAATCCTGACGGCAACTGTGTAACCGTAGGCTCTGGAATCACCCTTCACTCCCGTGCTCTTCGTCTCTGTTAATACCGCAAAATACTGCCACAAACGGTCTCCACGCCCACTTCGTTCAATCTCATCTGTAACAATTTTGTCAGCTTTCCTCACTAGGTCAGTTTTTTCTTTTGTCACTTCGCCGATGATTCTAACTGCCAACCCTGGACCTGGGAAGGGTTGTCTCCGAACCAGTTCGCTGGGCAAGCCCATGATCTTTGCAACCTCTCTGACCTCATCTTTGTACAGGTCTCGCAGGGGTTCAATGATTGCATTGAACTCGATCTTTTTAGGTAAGCCTCCCACGTTATGGTGGGTCTTTATTGTGTCCGAGTGCTTCCTGAAACCGGACTCGATTCTGTCAGGGTATATGGTTCCCTGTATAAGATATTCCGCGTCTATCTTCTTCGCTGCTTCCTCAAAGACCCTGATGAATTCACTTCCGATAATTTTCCTCTTCTCCTCAGGATCAATGACGCCCTCAAGTTTCTTCAGAAAACGTTCTTGGGCGCGAACCACAACAACGTTAACATCATACTTCTGAAATGTTTCTTCAACAAATTCTGCTTCGCCAAAGCGCATGAAGCCGTGGTCAACATAAATCGCCAAAAGCCGTTTCCCAAGGGCTTTAACTGCTAAGAATGTGGCTACGCTAGAGTCTATGCCTCCGCTTAAGCCGATTATGGCAGTTCCGTCACCGACGGTTTCTTTTATTTCTTGGGTTGCCTTGTCGATTAACGATTCGGGTCTCCAGTTTGGTTGGCACTTGCACACCTCAAAGATGAAGTTGCGGAGCATTTTCATGCCGTTTTCTGTGTGAACCACCTCGGGATGCCATTGAAGACCATATATCTGCTTTGTTTTGTGTCGATAAGCTGCGATTGGACAGCTTTCTGTGAATGCCAGCATCTCGTAATCTTCAGGTAGTTCGTAGACCGTGTCTCCGTGGCTCATCCAAACTTTCTCTTTTCGTCCCAGTTCCTTGAGAACACCCACAGGCTTATCGACAATAACATGTGCTGTTCCATACTCCCTCTTTGATCCTGGCTCAACCTTTCCATTGGAGAAATAGGCTATCAGTTGATGCCCATAGCACAATCCAAGGATGGGAATGCCTATCTTCAAGATGTTTGAATCGAATTTTGGGGCATCTTTTTCGTAAACGCTCCATGGTCCTCCCGACAAAATTAACCCTTTTACGTTCATGTCTTTGTTTAGTTTCTTGATCTCTTCGGAAGTTATGTCGCAGGGCACTATCTCGGAGTATACGTTGCATTCTCTGACTCTTCTGGCTATGAGATTGCAGTATTGTCCGCCGAAGTCCAGCACCAGAATCGCGTCGAGTTTCATGGACTACCCCTCATCATGCCCTTAATGCAGGAGACCGTCATTTAAAGGCTTTGAAAAAGATTCGAAACATAAAATACGCCGCATTTTGGTCGGCTTTATTTCTCGATGGCGGTTTATGTGCTACACAGCTGTGCTAGAAAGATCAAACTGGATGAAAAAACGGATTTGCTGTTTAGATTCGGGTCATCTCTTCGATGGGAATGAAGCAGTGGGGAGCGAAAGTGACAATTTGTGCTCCTTCTTCTACCATGGCTGCTCCGGGGACGATGCCGCCAACCATGCATATGCCGAATCTGTCCATGCCCACAGGTACTCCAAGCACTGGCTCGTTGGGTTCTCCCAAAACCAGAACTCCTCCCCATCCCTTTTTCTGTTGTTTTTCGAGTATCTTCACGGTTCTCTCTCTTGCTTCAGCAGGTATCTCCCTCAGGGTTGCTAGTAACATGCCTGAGCCAGTTTTCAATATTCTCGAGATGGAGGTCATCTTCTTGTAGACAAAAACTTCTAGGGGAGGTATAGTGGTTCCTTCATAGGAGATTATTTCAACGAATCTGATGGGTTTGCGGTTTACTACTTGGACGAGACCACCATATTCAAAAAACAGAGGAACTCCTGAGTGGATTAGAATGCTGTCCAGAGTTAAGTTGCAAACTGTGAAAAGAGCAATTTTTCCCTTAGGAACAGATATGTCATGGTATTCTTCATTTTCATCCACTATCTTAATGTATGGTGCCGACAAGAGATTTATCTCATGGAGAGCTTTCACGGTCTCCACGGTTTTTTTATGAAGATGTTTATCTATTATTGACACGTTCGCGACGACTGTTCCAGAGTCTACGGTGGGGTCGTAGGTCGCCGAATACGCTAGGGACATGAAGCGGGTTGTGGTGAAACCGAGCCTTTGAGAAGCAAGGGCTCTGCTTAGTTCTTCCAGACCCTTCGGGGTTATTGTTCTTCCTCTTCGGTTGTGCCCCAACAGGAAGCCCTTTGCCTCTAACAGCAGAAGGTGGTATCTTACAGTTCTTTCGCTGAGAAGAAAACCTCTTTTTCTTAACTCCCGCTTCAGTAATGTCGAACCCACGGGGCTATCATACTCGCTCAAAATTCTCAATATTTCAATCGCTTTTCTGGCGCTTTCGTTCCCTTGCGACATGAGTTTATCTCCCGGTAAGAAACTATTATTTCGTTTAACTTGTATTTTACTTCTCGGCTTTTCAGTTTTCGTCTCGTCTGATGGCTTGAGTCAAGGTCTCGATTAATTGGGGAAAACCAACGAGGTTTTTTAGGGCTGCAGCTATCCTGAAACTGCTCTTTGAAGTTCTCAATAATTCAGTCAACAATTGTCTGGGATTCAGATAGAAGGCTCGGAAATACTCGAATATTAGCGACCTCACTTCTTCGTAGGGAACAGGAGTTGGCATGTCTCTGGGAATACAGATTTCATCTTCCCACTGTTCATTCTCGTTCAGAAGCCCCTTTGCCACCAGATCATTCCATATATCCGTTCCAGTCTGAGCACCTAGAATGTTGACATCAGGCACATCGATGTCTAATTTGTTTGCGAACTGCAACGTATTTATGATCTCACGCTGAGTTTCGTCAGGAGCCCCCACAATAAAGGAACCCACGATTATGTCTATGCCAGCCTTTCTGGCCTTGCGGACTGCCTTTTCTGACTGTTCTGGGGTGATGCCTTTCCGGTAATAATCTAAAATCCTTTGGTTGGCGCTTTCTATCCCAAAGAAGAGGCATCTGCATCCGGCATTCACCATATCTCTGAACATGTCGTAGCTGATGTGATCCACTCGCGAGTCGCAGAACCACTCGATGTCCATTCCTTCCTTCTTGATGCTTCGGCAAAGCTTTGACACTCTCTTGGTATTGAGAGTAAAGTTGTCGTCTGCGAATAGGAATTGCTCATACCCCTCACTCTGCAGATACTCTAATTCTGCCATAACGTTCTCAACTGATCTAGGTCTCCATGCCCCTCGAGTGAACTTTCTGATTCCGCAGAAACTGCAATTGAAGGGGCACCCGCGGGATGAAAGCATGGTGGTGAACTTTCTGCTGTTGATTTTGACTCCAAAGATCGCTGACTTGTATTGAACCCCTGCAAGATCGCGATCAGGGAAGGGAAGAGCGCCCATGTCTTTGTTTAATGGTCTGTCAGGGTTGGAGACTATTCTGCCGTTTTTCCTGAATGTTACTCCTTCAACTTTGTCTAGGTCTCTCTGCTTTTCTAGGCACCTCGCAATCTCTAGACTTGTATGCTCGCCTTCTCCCCTAACTACAATGTCCACAAAGGGATATTTCTTGAGGATTCTCTCAGCGTTGAATGTTGCGTGATGGCTCCCAAAGACTACTGTGATGTTGGGGTTTTCCGCTTTAACGCGTTCAGCAATCTTCGGCGCCTCCTTTGCAGTGCTGAGCAAAACTGAGAATCCTATGATGTCCGGGTTCTCTTTTTTCACCCAATTCACTGTTTGATCTAAAGAGAAACGTTTCGCAGGTTGGTCGAGTAAAGAAACCTCGATTCCCGCCTCCCTTAAGACCCCTGCACAATATAGAATTCCCAGTGGGGGCCAAGCTGTTGGAACCATATACATTGATTCTGAAGGGGGGCTTGGATTTATGAACGAGAACTTCATCTCTTATCGCATTCAGTTCTTTTAGAAATCAAACAAGATAAGTTTTGTCGAAAGCCCCAGTAAACGATTGACCCTTCAAAGGAACGTCGAAATGATGAAAACCATAATTCTAACGTTTAGGTGGCTTATGTTGGCATTATTCATGTTATTTTGGGTTTGAATGTGATAGAACTGTTAACCTCAGCATTGTAGTTATCACCTTTGTCACCTAACAAACTAACTTTGGGAAAAAGTTTTTCGCGAAATTAGTTCATATTTCGTTTGTTTGCTTTCGACGATTTTCCGGTTTTACAGAAATTTGGTGGTTTCGTGTTTTTGTCGGTCTGTTTTTTAATCTGTGATCGGAGAGACTAAATATGACATACGTCATATTTAAATATTGCTTTCACCACATTATAACTGTTTACATAAACCGGATGAAACACCATGACAAAGCAGATAGTTACCGTCAGATGCCCAGAATGCGGGGGCACCGATCTAATTGTTGATTCAGAGATGGGAGAATACGTCTGCGGTTGCTGCGGTCTAGTCATCGAAGAGAACATGCCAAGCCAAGAAGCTGAATGGAGAGCCTTCACTCCCCAAGAAAGAGACGCCAGAGCAAGAGCCGGCACCCCAACCAAATATTCACACTACGACAAAGGCTTATCCACGATCATCCGCGTAGAAAAAGACGCCTTCGGTCGTCCACTCTCACCAAAAGTCAAACAGCAAATGTGGCGCCTCAGAAGATGGCAGACGCGCTCAAAAGTCCATGCCTCCCAAAGCAGAAACCTTATGCTAGCCATGAGCGAACTCCAACGCCTCTCCGAAATACTTTATATGCCATCCTCAGTGCATGACATGGCGGCGATAATCTACCGAAAAACCTTGAACGAAGGCTTGGTTCGGGGACGCAGCATCGGAGGGATGGTTGCTGGAGCCCTCTACGCCGCCATTAGATTCACCAAGCTTCCTAGGACTCTGAAAGAGATAGCAGAAGCCAGCCAGCGTACCCAAAAAGAGATCGCACGATCCTACAGTGTGATAGTTAGAAACTTGGAAATGAGGATGCCCATAAACGATCCGACAGACTACATTACAAAAGTAGCTGAGAAAGCCAAGGTCTCCAGCGAAGTTGAGGGATTAGCCATCAAACTAATAGGAGAAGCTAAGAAGAAATACGCTACCACGGGGAAAGACCCTTCAGGATTAGCAGCTGCAATCCTTTACCTTTCAGCAAGAATGCTTAAAGAGAAGGTAACGCAAGCCCGCCTTGCCAAAGCGGCAAACGTAACCGAAGTTACTGTTAGAAACAGAAAAAGGGACCTAATGAAGAGCCTTAACCTGAAAAAAGTATAGTTTCAAGGCTTCTCGGGCACCTGACTATTTTTTCTTGATGCGCCTAACGGAGATAAAAGACTGAGTTAGCGTAGCCCATAAAACGTATCGGATACAAGCGCCTAACGAAAGTATCTGAAACTGATTTTTTCTTCTGTATTCTCATTAATTCTTTTTGTTCTACCCCAACCTTCAAGATTGTCAGGAAAGGTTGGACAAAAAGCCTTTAAGGGCTATCGTTAAGTCTATGCTGTAGAAGGAGCGACAGAAAGCTGTGTTAGCATTATGGAGGACTGCCGATCCAGAAATGGATCAAGAACTCTACACATTCGGCTGTATGCTCCATATCCCTACAACGGGTACAATATCAAAAACTAGGAGGCTAAGCTGGATGGAAGGAAGTGAAGGCGATGACGGAGACCAACATAGCCGGAACCATGTCAGCAACGAAGCTGAAAGCCAGCCTAGGTCAGTCCCTTTTATCCTTTTCATTTGATATAGGCGGATTGCTGACCGGAGCCATACTCATTCTTTATTTCGATGTCATTTCCATCAGCGAGGCTCCTTGGGCACTATTCCTTTTCCCGGGAATTCTGAGCATAAGAGGTGCCGTAGGCGGTCTCTTTAGTGGGCACCTAGGCACAGGTTTGCACTTAGGAACAATCAAAGCCACATTTACCAAAAACACCAAGGATTTTCATCTCCTTCTCCGAGTGGTCATTACGCTAGCTTTTGTAAGCGGCGTTAGTGTGGGGGCTGGAACTTGGATATTCGGCATGTTTCTCTGGAATGCTACGGTCATGGATTTTATTCAGTTATTGGCCGTGATTACCGCAACTATGGCATTGTCAGTGGTGTTTGTCTCTCCCCTCACAATGGGTTTTTCAGTTCTTTCCTTCAGACGAGGGTTAGATCCAGACATCATTGTTTATCCGGTAACTTCGACTATGTCTGATATAATTAACACAGGATGTTACATCCTTACTTTGAGCCTCTTTTTTATGTTTGAACCTTTTGGGCGCTACCTGATTTGGATACTGGACATCATTTTCATTGCTTTTGTTGTCTACATTCTAGTCAAAAACCTTAATGAAACAAAGTTTGTCGAGACAATCAGAGAATTTCTTTTAACCCTCGTGTTTGTCACGTTGATTGTTAACGTTACGGGGTCTTTTCTGACAAAAATCAGCGGAGTCACAGGCACCGGAAAAAGGATATACGCTGTATATCCCGCCATAATCACCACCGTGGGAGGAGTAGGCTCAATAATAGGCTCAACAGCCACCACAAAACTTGCACTAGGTTTGATTAGCCCCTCGTTTTCCTCCATAAAACAGCACATAAACGAGATATGTGGAGCATGGTTAGCGTCGATAGTAATGTTCATCATTTATTCAATAGTGTCCTCAGTTATGAGCGGTGCAAAAACTTTAGGGGAGACGATAATGTTCACGGGTCAACTCTTAACCACAAACATCCTCGCTGTCTCCTTTATGGTCTTTATCGCTTATGCAGTGGCAATTTTCACTTTCAGGCGAGGATGGAACCCAGATAACTTCGTAATTCCCATCGAAAGCTCCTTAGCAGACACAATCACAACTGCCGCTGTTCTTGTAGCGTTAGCCCTTATCATCTAAAAGCCAAAACTGTTTCTACCCTTCTTGTTTGACCGGCTCTTTGACTCCAGAAGCCAACGCCTCAAAGTCAGCTTCTCCCTCAGCATAACCTGCAGCAATCAAAACGTCGCCCGCTTTAATCACCGTATCAGAGCGAGGTCGCAACCACCAAGTGCCTCTTCTGATAACCAGCACCCACATGCCTGTCTCCTCTTGGATTTGGGCTTCTCGAATTTTCTTTCCCACCAACGGGGAGGTCTCTGAAACTGTTACCCGAGTTACTGTTTCCTCTGCTTCCTCTATTACAAGCTTCAGGATGGGGTGGGGTTCCAGTCCTCTCAGTACGACGTTAGCGATTTCCATGGCTGCGTCAGCTATCTCTTCTGTGACTACTCCCAGCCTTATTAGACCAAGGAAATCTTTGGATTCTTCAGGTGTAAAGCCGCTGGACAAAACTAGAAGCTCAAAGTCCGTGTGCAGGTTGTCCATGTGATTTTCTAGGGCTTCTACTTCCTCAGCTAACGATCGGCTGTTGAGAAGGAGCGAAGAGTATGCGAGGTCTATCATGAGTTCAGAAGTGTCCTTAAGAAACACGAGTTTGTCAACGATCTTTTTGAAATGTTCTTCCGTTATAGCCACTTTGCCCCTTCCCTCACTCTAGCTCCTTTATTTTGCCCTCGGCTAGGGCTTTCAGTTCATCAACGCCATGAGGTGCTCCTCTGACAATTAAAACGTCGCTCTCCACAACCCTCTCCTTCTCGCTAGGGTCTATCAGCCATTTCTGTCGTCGGCGAATAGCTATTATGTCAACTCCTATCTTGGCAGCTAATTCCAAGTCGCCGAGTTTCTTGTTGACAAGAATTGATTCTGGTTTGACTATTGTTCGTGCCAGTCGTTCCTCAACTTGCTCGAAGGCCTTCCGAACGATTGGGTGAATCCCTATCTCTTTGAGAACAATAGATGCTATGTCAGCGGCTGCGTCCGAGATTTTGTTGGTGGCTGCGGCTACAGTTGTTACTGCGGTTAGGTGTTTAGCGTCTTCTGCGTCTCTGGCTGCAAGCATTGTGTTCATGTCTATGATGTAAGCCAGGTAGTCTACACGTTTTTCAAGTTCCATGACCTCTTCAGCGAGTTCGTGGCTGTTGAAAAGGGCTGCTGAATACGCTAGGTCGATCATTATCTCTGATACGTCTTTCATTTCGGTGAGAGCTTCGCGAACAGATATGGGCTCGTAATCAATCTTTTCAGATTCTGCCAAGCAGAGAAGACTCCCTTAGATCAATTCTGTTACACGCTATCAATTTGCAGTGTCGATACTATATGATTGTATGCAATCTTTTAATTCTATCGTAATAACCTGTTTTGGCTTACGAAATCAGGGTGAGTATTAGTCCAGAGGCTAGGGGCATGGTTAGATTATCGTTTAATGGACTGGGGAGCCCTTCCACCAGCATTCCAACGGCGGCGGCAATCAAAGCTCTCACTGGGTCAACGAAAATCATGGCGCCCAAGAAGGCAAACAGGAAACCGAAGAGTGTTCCTTCCATGTTCTTTCCTTTGTTGAAGGGGAGGCGGGTTCTTCCGAATTTCATTCCGAATATGTGAGCGCAGCCGTCGCCTAGGGTTAATGTTGTGATGGCTACGTAGCGTATGGGCGCTGGGAAGATGAGGAGAGAGATTGCTATGCCTAGGGCAAAATGGATGGGGGATGTTGCGAATTCGTAGAGTTCCGTTTTGTTTGCTGCGTTCCATGTTATTGATGAAAGTATCGGAAGGTTGACTCCGCGTACTCTGGCGACTTCAGATAGGCTGTAAAGCACGGCTACGAGAAGTATCAACGAAGCCAACATGATGTTTCCGAGAAGATATATGCAAATGAAGGAAAGCAAAAAGCTGCTCATGTGAATTGTTTCTCGTAGACCTCGGCTTCTTGACATGGAAAAATGAGAAACTCGCGGCTTTTCTCCTGTTATATGCGGTAAGATTTCTGTTAACTCGCCTTTTGTCACAAAGTCGGATTTGGCGGTTAGAACGAAATCCGGGTTGTAGCCTATCCTCAACCTGCATAAAGGGAACATCGAAAGATTGTTTCTGTCATCAGCAACCATGACACAATCTTGTGGAGTTAAGCCTTCTTTTTCAAGTATTCTCTGCAAAACAGCGGCTTTGCCTCCAGACCTGAGAACTTCGCCTCCTATGGCACCCGTTAAATGTTCATCCACTATCTCCAGTTCCAGACCATAAGCATAATCAGCCTGCAGTCCCGTCGCCAAGTCCTCTACGACAGGGGTGGGAAGACCCGAACTTATGAGCGCTGTCCTGTAGCCTTTATCGTTTAATGTTTTGAAAACTTCCTCAGTGCCGGGCATCAGGGGCATCCTTTTGTGAAGTTGAAGAATCTCTTCTGCCTTGAGGTCTTTGAGCATCGCAAAGATTCTTCTCAGTGCGGATTCAAGAGGTAAGAGTCCGATTTCGTAGAGAAGTCCTAATGCAAGGATTCTTATGAAGCCCAGAAATCCCACTTTCCTTGATATCTCAAAGAGAAGATAACGATTCTTCGGTATCAAAATCCCTTCAACATCAAAGACAACCAAACGATTGGCTCCATGCCCCGTTTCCTTTCCGTCAGCCATTGGAGATTTTCCTCTTCTCATTATTGGTCTTGTCTTGGTTGAAGAGCTTATCGGAAATAAAATGCAAAGCGAAATGTTAGAGCAGGCTATTTCATTTTTTCATTATGGTTTTTGTTTCCGTTGTCTTTAAGTACACCAGCCTCCTAAGAAAATTGTTACAGTTAAGAAAAACTTTGGAGGTGTGTTGCGTTCGCTAAGCTTTTGGTCACCTCGGCGTGGCCTTACATCAATTACGTTCCTCATCTAGGCAATATCGTAAGCTCTATTCTTTCAGCGGATGTTGTAGCTCGGTATTATCGGCTAAAGGGAGACGATGTTGTGTACGTCACCGGATCAGACGAGCATGGAACACCCATCGAAATAGAAGCTGTACGATTGAATATTCCTCCAAAACAGCTGACAGACAGAAACCACGCAAAAGTGGTGGACCTCTTCGAAAGGTGGGGAATAGCCTTCAGCAACTACACTCGGACAGAGAACCCTGTGCACAAGGAGTTCGTGCGCGACTTCTTGCTGAAAATCTACGAGAACGGCTACATCTTCACCCAAGAAACCGAGCAGCTTTACTGCCCCCAATGTGACAGATTCCTGCCTGACAGATTCGTAGAAGGAACCTGCCCACACTGCGGATACACCAGTGCCCGGGGAGACCAATGTGACTCCTGTGGAAACCTTCTTGAACCCACAAATCTTCTGCAGCCCCGCTGCGCAATATGCAACTCCACACCAATCAAAGAACGGAGAAAGCACTGGTATTTTGATATGCCGAAGCTAAGCGAAAAACTCCGCGACTACATCCAGAATAACGAGCATTTACCCGATAACGCTCGAAAATTCACCTTGAACATTTTAAAGGACGGTTTGAAGCCTAGGCCAGTCACTCGGGATAACAAGTGGGGGATTCCGTCGCCCTTTCCGGGTTCTGAGGGCAAAACAATCTATGTTTGGGTTGAAGCCGTTCTGGGGTACCTTTCAGCCACTGTTGAATACTTCAAGCGAATGGGACAGGAAGAGCGGTGGAAGGAATACTGGTTTGACAGAGAAGCGAAGACGCTGTATTTCATAGGAAAGGACAACATTCCCTTCCACACTATTATTCTCCCCGCCCTGCTCTTAGCTACCCACGAAGACTACAATTTGCCTTGGACGGTTCATTCCACGGAGTTTCTGATGTTTGATGGTCAAGCCTTCTCCAAGAGCCGAAGAATAGGAATCTGGATCGACGAGGCTCTGGAACTGTTTCCAGCGGACTACTGGAGATACGCTCTCATGTCCATACGCCCTGAAGTGAAAGACACCAACTTTTCTTGGAAGACTTTCATCGAAAAAGTCAACTGTGACCTAAACGACACCCTAGGCAACTTCATCCACAGAACATTAACCTTCATAAACAGACAATTCGACAGCACAGTGCCGCAGCCAAGCAGCCTTGATGAAAAGGACAAAGCGGTTCTTGAAGAGGCTAAAGAAATTGTGAACAAGACTGCAGAACGGATGGAAATGTTCAAACTGCAAGAGGCTCTACGCCACGCCATAAGCCTAAGTCACCTTGGAAACCGATACTTCAACGAGAAGGAGCCATGGAAAACCATAAAAACCGACCGCCAACAGTCAGCTAACACCCTGTATGTTGCTGCCCAGATAGTCAAAAAGTTGGCAATAATTCTGGAACCCTTCATTCCCTTCACAGCCGAGAAACTCTGGAAGCTCCTCAATCTGCCCGGTTCTGTTCATGAGCAAACATGGAACGAAACAGAAAAAGAGCTATCACCCGACCACAAGATAAACAAAGCAAAACCTCTCTTCAGCAAAATAGAGGATACCGAAGAGGAGCTTCAAGCCAAGCTGGAAAAAGTGAGAGTCGCAAATCAACTTTAGATTGGTGAGATGAAGGGAAGCTTTTGGGCCTGAAAATCGACCTTCACGTTCACACGTGCTATTCCCGCGACTCTTCTATAACACTCAAGCAAGTTGTTTCCTTCGCCAAGAAGCGGGGACTGGATGGAGTTGCAATCACAGACCACAACACCGTCAAAGGCGCCCTCAAACTAAAAACCCGCGACATCCTCATTATCCCCGGAATAGAAATCTCCACCTTGAACGGTCATCTTCTCGGTCTCAATGTAACCTCGCCGATACCTGCAAAACTGGGCATCGAAGAGACCATTCACCGAATTCATGAAGCTGGAGGAATCGCTGTGGCGCCTCATCCTACTACGTTCTATAAGTCGCCGCCGAGCCGACGGATAAGTTCCTATGATGCCGTCGAGGTGATGAACGCATCTTCCATCCCCTTCCCTGTCTTCACGTATTTGAGCAAAAGATTCGCTGCTGGTTTAGGTCTTCCGCAGACTGGTGGAAGCGACTCTCATTACGCTCCTGAAATTGGGGCAGCCTACACGATTGTTGAAGCTGATCCTGATGTTGACGAAATTGTATGTGCCATCAAAAAGGGAGCTACATTTCCTATGGGAAACGGGATACCTTTGAAAATTAGACTCGGACGAACTGCGTTAAGCTTGAAAAGAAAAATTTGAGAATGGAAAGAGGTTACTCTTCTGATTCTTCGAGCTGGTCTAGACCTAAGTTGATATTGACAGTGACTCTTGGTTCTGCGTAAGGTTCTATGTCAACGAGGTCTAGTGTGAGGCTGGTGGGAATAACTTCAACCGTTTCAAAACTCAATTTGGGGACTTCCCTTGGACTTTCGATTTTTAAGAGTTTTTCTACGTTTCTAGCCATTTCAGCTTCTTCCCCAAGCCTCTATGTTAAGAAGATCCCGAACTGCAATTCGAATAGCCTCTGCCCTGTTCGGATAAATTCTGTCTTCGTTGACCAACTGGTCTAATGCCTGAATGTACGGCTCAGGTAGGTGTAGTGTAATCATTTTCATTTTTATTCTCTCCGTTGTTGCGATTAACTAAGCAGAGATTGTTTGTGTCTTATATGTCTTAATGTTAAGAAACAAACATGATCCAAATATGGAGATACTGCCCTTTAAAAGACTTTCTGTTCCCCCTCTTGAACCCTGTGCGACTTGATGTAAAAAAACTCTGGCATACCTCGACTTTTTTCTGGTGTAATTAAAAGCTTAGAATCGTTGGAGTTTTTATAGATTTCATTTGGTAGGTAACAAACTCAGTTAGATGGGAAAAGTCTTTGAGACATTTCAAAATTAAATCTACTTGTCAAACTATTTTAAGCTGAGTTGAAGCTGTTTTCGATAAGGTGTTATCTTCGGGAAGACTCAAAAATTTAGAATAATATATTTGCATAAAGCCCTAATAAATCTAAACATAGGATGCTTATGAACAAGAAAGTTTACTCTTGGCTTAAAGAATATGAGGCCAACGAAAAAGCGGTTGCTAAGAAAGCATTAGATAAGCTTACTGATTGTATTCCTTGCTCAGATGAACTCGATATTCCGAGCGTAACTGAGCTTGCTAGAATACCCTATGAAGATAAATTTGAGTTCAGGAAACTAATTGCCTATCAATCTATCACAGATATTCCTCTGAAGCTACTATTACCCTTTAATAATCAAGTAATTACATTAATAGGCCCTGAGAAGCAACGAGGCCGTTTCATTCGAATATATGGTTTAACACCTGAGGAATTAGCTCATTTATATGATGAAGGAAGAATACTTCCTATACTTGCAAATTCTCCCATTCGTTTTAGAGAACTAAGTGGAGACTATATGGATGTCTTGCTTGAGAAACAACCTCCGACTCATCTAAGAAGTACTGCGTTTTGTCATGTTATTTCAGGGGGAAAATTTACTGAATATTTCGAAGCAGGCGAACGTCTTGCTCAATCTGTCAAGTCAACTTTTCAAGAGATGCCGAAACACCTTAGAGAGGACTATTTTAATGCCACAATAGTTTGTTATTCAAATTTGAGTTGCTTAGGTTTGGATGGACTAGTGAAAAACATTTCCATGAGATATGAACCTGTTAGTGCTACAAGAATTCTGGTCGGATATGATCAATTAATTTCTGATCCTATTATTTTAGGCTTAGGAGCCATTCCACAACAAACTAACGAAATAAAAAAGCTATTCAGCCGAATGCTGCCTGAACGTTTATCAAAGGTTGAAATTCCCCGCCATGCAGTGTTCCCTGCTGAAATAGGCAAGTTTTTAACAGATTTCTATGATTTGACATTTCCTGTCAATCCAACGATGGAAATTGTAGATAAAATGTATAGGGATAAAGCCTTGATCAAGGCGAGAAAACTTCTCTACGAATTTGATAGAGCAGTCTACGAAGGAAATGGAGACATAGCTAAAGAGAAAGGTAAAGATTTGAAAAATGTTTTTATGGAAACGTATGAAGCTCTTACAGCTCTAGATAAGCGAGTTGAGAAATCCGAGTGGATACTGAATTCAGTTGCATATGGTGCTGTTGGACTTTTAGGTATGCTAACTCACCCCGCTATTGGTTTGCTAGCTGGAATGGGTTATAGAGTCGCAGAAAAGAAAGTCACGGGTCTCATAGCACCAAAACTGGCAAGAGTACGGTTTAATCCATTGTCCACTGCGATATGGGATTTTAGAAATGTTTTCAAAGACATTGAAGAATTGAAAAAAGAAATGGAGAAAATCAGAAAGTTGGAGAATAAAACTGGTTGATATTGAGTATTAGAAAAGTCTAGGGAATTATTGAGGTTGTGCGATTCACTACAATGAGTTTATAATGAGTTACAAGTAGCTGGATGGAAACTTGGTGTCTAAAAAGTCTAGGCGGGTTTACGTTAAAAGTTTTGGTTGTTCAGCGAATCTTGCAGATGGAGAAGTCATTGCCGGCTGCCTTTCAAAAGCTGGCTTCGATGTTGTTGATGAGCCTCAAGACGCGGAAATCTTGCTTTACAACACATGTGCGGTCAAATCTCCCACAGAAAATCGAGTCATAGACATCTTAAGAAAAGCACCAAAAGACAAGCGGCTCATAGTGACAGGTTGTCTACCTCTGATAAACTTTGAAAGATTAAAAAATGAAGTAGAATTTGATGGGGTGACGGGTCCAGCGCCGGGCGCCAAAATCGTTGAGATTTTACGTCGTGTAGCTGCTGGAGAAAAAGTTGTTTCTTTGCTGGGATTTTCCAAACCTAGTTTATGTCTTCCCAAGATTCCGGTAAACCGTGTCGTAAGCATCGTACCCATCAACTATGGCTGTCTAGGGAACTGTTCCTACTGTTGTGTTCATTTCGCCAGAGGGCAGCTGAGAAGCAATTCGATCGATGAGATTGTTGAGAGGGTGAAACAGGATTTGGGTTCTGGCGCCAAAGAGGTGTGGTTGACGTCTCAGGACACGGCATGTTATGGGAAGGATGTTGGAACAAGTTTGGCGGGTTTGTTGAGGCGAATCTGTGAGATTGAGGGCGATTTTTTTGTTCGTGTAGGAATGATGAATCCGAATCATGTGATGGAAATGCTTGATGAGCTTGTTGAAGCCTACAAATGCGGGAGGGTTTTCAAGTTTCTGCATTTGCCTGTTCAAAGTGGGGACGATGAGGTTCTTGAGCTTATGAATCGGCTCTACACCGTAGAAGAGTTTAAAAGGATTGTTCAGGCTTTCAGGGAGGAGATTCCGAGATTAACGCTTTCGACAGATGTTATCTGCGGTTTTCCTGGAGAGAGCAGAGAGGCTTTTGAGCAGACAAAGAAGCTTGTGAGAGAGGTTCAGCCAGATATTGTTAATGTTTCAAAGTTTTTTTCGAGACCCCGCACTCCAGCAGAGAAAATGGTTTCCCTTCCTCCAAAAGAGGTGAAGATGAGGAGTAAGGAGGTGGCGGAGTTGTCTAAGAAGATTTCTTTTGAGAAGAACAGGGCGTGGATAAACTGGGAGGGAACAGCCTTGTTTGATGAGAGAGGTAAAGGGGAGTCTTGGATGGGA
>Ga0315543_1001986_pt1 | contig 20881 bp, 5 predicted proteins | sample SalMarSW160210MG_2_FD_203098 | JGI IMG/M metagenome (GOLD analysis project Ga0315543, IMG submission 203098) | Salt marsh sediment microbial communities from the Plum Island Ecosystem LTER, Massachusetts, United States - Salt Marsh Sediment SW1601-210 ...
AGAGGCCTGTTACTGAAAAAGTCAGAAGAAATAAACAAACAAGAAGACTTTTGGAAATTCTTGATGGTAACATTTGCTTTTATCAAAATGATCTATGAATGATGATTAACGATTTGTGATTTTAGAAATTTTATATTTATAAAGTTAACCATTTTTATTAATGGACTTTTACTTCTTAAATCAAAAATCATTATTCCTTGTTCTTAAATCTTCTTTTACCGGAACTCACAACCAGTATATTATCAATGACTTACTGCTCCATGTATTTCGTGTCTCAGTGCTTAATTTCTATTTTAACATAAAGATAAACTGACCACCTTCGTCTCCGGCATTTCTTATCGGGCTGTATGCCGGTGTCTGATATGAATTATTCACAACAGGGATCTTTAATGATTCAAAAACCTGTCCTGCATCAAGATATTTCTCGGAATTTTTTTCCAGGGCCTGCAGGAAATAGTATGCAAATACCGAGTGGCCCTCCTTCCCCTTGTCCATAACCGGTTCGACACCACCCGATGTAAGGGCTTTCCTGCTGTTGAGTGAATACATTTTCTGGTAGTATTTTGTTGAATTCTCATAAGGAATTGTCATAGTCTTTCCCCTGAAGATATCGCCGCTGAAGCAGGCATCGGTGACAAGCAACGTATGCTTTGAGTTTATGCCTGAAAGGAATGACCGTATATCCTCATTGGAGATATACCGTGAAATGGTTTTTGATGAAGCATCAATAGGAACCCAGAATCCTTTATCCATATTTTCAAGGTATTCACCGTGTCCGGAATAATAAATGAAGACGTTATCATTTGGTTTAACATTCTGCATCAGCCATTCAAATTCCTTAAGGATATTATCACGGGTGGCATCTTTATCATAAAGTGTTTTAAGGTACTGGAATTCATATTTTGATGAAAGAGTTCCGGCAACACCTTTTGCGTCATTAACAGCATTCCGCAACATAGGCCATTCACCTGAATACTGATCTATGCCGATAACAAGTGCATAATATTCTCCCACCTGGACTGATTTCATTGCCTGGGCTACATTCAATCCTTTCAGCGGGTCATTGCCACCCCTGAATTCACTGTAATTCTGAGCCAGCGATTTGTCAATCTCCTGAGTTACAGGTTTATCGACAACCACAGCCAAGGCAAAGTCATTAACATTGGTGATATCAGCCCCTGTAATTTCAAAATTTATCGGGATGATTGTATCGGTATAATTTTTATTTGCAAAGAACTGCAGTGTAAGAAGTTCCTCTTCGCCTGCCTTAAGAGAAGGGACTTTCTTGAAATCCACCACTTCAATATTTTCCGGTACTTTATAATTGATTAAAAGGTTATCAGCATCTTTATTTCCCACATTAGTTATATTTACTGTAAGAGTAACTGCTTTCCCGATGGCTACTTTATCACTGGTAGTATTAAACTTATAGTCCATAATCAGGACCTTTGATTTTTCCTGCTTCACTTCGTCGAGGTAAGCAATGTTTATATGATCGACCATTATTGTGGAGTTATCTCCCACCTGGAATCCTACAAGGTTGCCGAAAAATGGTTCGAATGGCATCGTATGGACAAGCTTCTCATTCAGGAAAAAATAGTATTTGTCTGATACCTTCCTGATAGTGAGCTTGTTGAAGGCATACCTGTTAACATCGTCCGATAGTGTAAAGGGTATGTAATCAGAGAATCCCCCGTCATATTTATCTATAGTAAAATGGCCTCCTCCGGTAAGCAGAAAATCGAATTGTCGTACCGGGTTGACCGACTTTCCCCATTGAAGACCATAACCCTTATCCATTTGTCCCTCGACAAAACGTATGGAGGTCTCAATTTCAAAATCCCGGTTTTGATCGATGATGACCGGAAGCAGGTCTTCTTTAGCCTTGGTTGTTAATGACTGGAACACAAGGTGGCCGTCTTCAATGCTTTCCGACCAGCTGTTCTCTTCTATTCCCAGCAGCCAGTAATTGTTGAATTTGTTGAAATCATCCTGAAGGACGGTCTGCGTTTTCAATCCCTTGCTGAAGCTGTAATATGAAGGGGTGGGTTTTTCCTGGGCCATAATTACAACTGCTGCCAGGAAAAAAGAAAATACTGAAAAAAACCTTTTTGGTGACATGACTTTACGTATTTAATAACTTAAAGATAATCAATTTATCCCGGTTTGCGGCGTACGGTTAGCGACATGCGGCTCTGGTATTCCTGACGCCTGATGCCAGTTGCCTTATGCCTCTATTCAAATACCATACCATCCTCTTTTATAATCCTTTTACCGTGTACCGTTTATAAAGTTACGACATTTTAAGAATATGACTGATTTTTGATTGTAATTTTTGACAACCTTTTAATTCTGTTTGGTCAATGGGGTCAATACTTACATAAAAATAACTGAGAAATATTTGTTCTGATCAAGTAAATTGTTTTAACTTTTACAACGAATATTCTTAAACCTGCTCAGGATGAAAGAACTTATTTTTAATAAACAGGTTCCGGTATTGCTTCCGGATATTCTTTCTCATTGCTTCAGGCTACTATCCAAAATGCTCCGAAAAATATTCTTATTTATAATTATCTGCTGCATTTCTCTTTTATCATATTCCCAGTTTATAGATTCCGAGATTGATCTGGTAACTACAAGTTCTAATAATTGCCAGTGGGGTGATTATGATAATGATGGAGATCTGGATATTTTTCTTCCTGGGTATAATCCTAAAGTATTTAAAAACAATGGGGATAAGACCTTTACTGATCTCCTGATTACGTTTCCTGTTAAAAGTTATGCCGGCACCTGGATAGATTTTGATAATGATAATGATCTTGATATTTTCATGGGGACCCGGCTTTATGAAAACCGGGGAAGCGATACATTCAGTGAAATAGTTATTGAAGAATTAAACTTCATTTCAATCGGATCTGTAACCATTTCCTCTGTTGATGCTGTTGATTATGACAACGATGGTGATGAGGATATTTTAATGGGACTTGAAGGGAAAATATATATACTCAACAACCGTGAAGGTGAATTCCTTCTGGTTGATCAGGATCTGGCAAATGTTGAACAAGTCGGGGGGTCATATATCAATAGTATTTGGGTGGACACTGATAATGATGGCCATTTTGATATTTTGAATTCAAAACTTCATAAAAACAATACCCTGAATCAGTATTTACCGGATGTAAATTTCAATATCACCAATCCGGGTAATAATGTGTCTGTTGGAGACTATGACAGTGAAGGTTTTTCAGATGCTCTTTATGCCGATATGGATCCTCCTGTTATGATGAAGAATACAAATGGTGTTTTTACAAACGCCAACCTGGTTTCTTTACAGTCTGTTTCAGAAACTGTTGCAGTAACCGGTCGTCAATGGGTGTATAGCAAATATCCCGGGGGCGCCGGTTTACTCTCCGGACCATCTAACCTCTGACAATGAGGGTTATGGAATTATACTGTCATGGCAGGACAGCCTGAATACAGGTACTTCATATAATGTAAGAGTAGGTACTGAAACAGGAACCTGCAATATTGTGTCACCTATGGCTGATCTGACTACAGGCAAAAGAAAAGTATCCAGGATTGGCAATGCCGATCTGAATTTGAAGTATAAGCTGGATAGTCTGCCGGTAGGAACATATTACTGGAGCGTGCAGGCAGTCAATAATGCTTATAAAGGCAGTTCATGGGCTGATGAACAAACCTTCACCATTTCTGTGGTTAATGCAGGATTTGCAGCCGATACAGTTTGTACAGGCGATTCAACTCATTTCACGGATCTTACATTGACTTCAGGTGAAGACATAATAAGCTGGTATTGGGATTTTGGCGATGGGGAAAGCGATATTGTTCAAAATCCCGTACATCTTTATTCATCTGCAGGAAATTACCAGGTAAAACTTGTTGTAAATACAACCAGCTATGCTGATTCAATCACAAAAACAGTTGTTGTTAAAGCTGTCCCGTTAACTGATTTTACTGTCGACCTGGTCTGCCAGGGAACACCAACATCAGTTACAAACACAACTGATAACAATGGACTTACTATTAATGCATGGTTATGGAACTATGGTGACGGAGGAACATCAACTTTAGAGGATCCGGGAAGCCATGGTTACCTTAATCCGGGTGATTACAATATCACCTTATGGGCATTTGCAGATAATGGCTGCTCCGCTTCAGTTCAGAAAACAGCAACTGTCGCTTCTTATCCTTCAGCGGGAATAACAGCGGACGGGCCCCTTGTATTCTGCAAAGGCGACAGCGTAACTCTTTCTGTACCTGAAGATAACAATTACACCTATAACTGGCTTATGAATGGAACAGGTCTGACAGGTACTGATTCGAGCAATTATGTTGCAAAAGTAACCGGTAATTATAGCGTTGAAGTGGTCAATAATACAGGAAGTTGCAAGACAACCTCCTCTCAGGTTGCTGTTACTGCTCAGGATGCACCTGCTGCCCCGGCAATATCTGCCGGCGGAGTCCTTGAATTCTGCCAGGGCGATTCTGTTATTCTTAGTGTTACAAACACGGCCGGTTATATCTATCAATGGAAACTCAACGGCGGCGCTGTGGGAATAGATTCATCACGCTATAATGCTAAATCCTCCGGAACATACTCCCTTACCGTATCCAACTCAACAGGATGCTCAGTTAATTCAACCAATAGTATTGATGTTATTGTTAACCCCAAACCCACCGTGCCAACTGTAAATATAAGCGGCCCCACAACCTTCTGCCAGGGTTCAAGCGTAGAACTTAGCGTTACAGATAATCCTGCTTACACATATCAATGGGAAAATAACAGTGCTGCCATAACCGGTGCAGTGACAAATAGTTATACTGCTCAAAACTCAGGAGTTTATGCTTTGAAAATCACCAATTCTTCCGGCTGCTTTATCAAAACAGAAAATGTAACCGTTACTGTTTTAACTGCTCCTTCGGCTCCATTGATTTCTGCAGATAGTGATCTCGAATTCTGCCAGGGCGATTCCGTGATCCTGAGTGTGACTCATAATGCAGGTTATTCTTATGAATGGAGGCTTAACGGTGGTACTGTAGGTATTGATTCAAGCCGTCATGCTGCTAAAAACTCCGGTTCTTTTAACCTTGTGGTATCCAATACCAATGGATGCTCAGTCTCTTCATCAAACTCGATAGATATTGTTGTAAATCCTGTTCCTTCTGCTGGTGCCGTGAACCTCAGTGGCCCCGCAACCTTCTGCGGCGGCGACAGCGTGATACTCAGCACTCCTTCTGTTACAGGTAACTCATATAACTGGAGAAATGAATACGGACTTATTCCCGGTGCAACATCAGACAGCTATACTGCTAAATCATCAAGCATTTACCAGCTTGATATCTCCAATACACACGGATGCAGTGTGACAACTTCTGCGGTAACTGTAACGGTTAAGGTTCCCCCGACTGTACCTGTCATTGAATCTGCCAACTATACGGAAGGTGTTTGTCCCGGTGAAGACCAGATAAAGCTTAGTGCCACCCAGACGGTATCAGGATATCATTACCTCTGGTACAAAGACGGGCTGCCTCGTGCCAATGACACTCTTTCATATCTGTATTTATCTGAACAGGGTAATTATATTCTTGAAGCTGAGCTTAACGGATGTATAAAGGAATCTGAGGTATTTAACATTAACCTGCCTGAAGCTCCTGAGAAACCAATGCTGCATGCACAGGGACCAACTGTATGGTATATCACCTGCAGCAACAAAAATGCTGATTCTTACAAGTGGTATTGCAACGGCAATCTCATTGAGGGCGCCGATGATTACTATTATGTCGCAGTACGCAAAATGGGCGATTACCAGGTGAGTATAGGAACCATCCAGGGATGCTTTACAAGAAGCGACATTGTTACTATCCCTACAGGTGATACCGGTTTGGATGATGTCGATCCATTTAAAGGACTGAAATTATATCCCAATCCCAGTACCGGTTTGTTTACAATTGAAATTGACAATAATATTTTCGGAGAGATGCTGATAAGGATCATTACCGAATCAGGAAAAGAAATTGTGTCATTAAAGCTGGATAAAACAACTGAACACTTCTTATATGAGGTAGATCTCAGCAGGCAGCCACAGGGATTATATATTATTAATCTGCTGATTGACAGGTATATTGCTATGAGGAAGATAATTGTAGAATAACAAGATTGCTTCGTCTTTCGCTTTTATTATATTGGTCTGAAAAAAAAAATTGCTTTTTAAAGTAAATCATCGTATATTTTGGGGATATTTTTTCAAGGTTTTGTTTAAATGAAAAAATGTCTGCAAAAAAACCTGGTTTTAGTTTTGTTATTCCAGTTAAAAATCCCGGCATTCTCTTGTTTTCAGGGATGTGTTCAGAAGGGATTCAAGTGTTATTCATATCCGGAAATAAATGTATCCGGGATACTAAGTTTTATACTGTTTTGATTTAAAAGGATTGAACAAATGAAGAAGAATTTATTTTTAAGATTTTTTATGTTTTGCGGCCTGGCAATCATTATGATTTTACATGGCTCTCAATTAAATGCTCAAACCGATATTCTTGATTTGTATCATAGCAGTGTAGGGGATTGCGTATCTAATTCTGAACTAAGTATTAATGTTAATATTGATGGGTGTAATACTGATACAACCGTAATCATCAGAAACGTATCTGGATACTGGTTATTGAATTATAATCCACTTGAACCTGATAATGAATATAAATTCTTTGCAGCTAATACTTATTTTTGCGACTCGTATAACAGTTCTGGAGAATTCCAGATTTTATTTAAATCAGGTGTATCTGATATCAAAGTAAAGAAACTCACTTTTTCAATTTATGATAATTCTGATGCATCTATTACTGGAGTAAGCTATTATGTGAACGGCACACAGCATTCAGCTTCAACGGCAGATGGAATAACGTATGATTGTGAAGATAATACTACCGGATTTGATTATGTTTCAGTTACATATAGCGGTGATGAATTCACTTCGGAAGAGTCAAAGCTTTTTGTGCTAGACAAGCTTTATATGCCGTCGGGAAATCCAAGTCCGTATCCGACAATCACTACAACCGGAATAATAGCTCCAGTATGTTATAACACAGGAGATCAGGGTACAACGATGCCATACACATTTACAACTAACAATCCTGTATCATATAGTATAGACTGGGCAACATTAACCGATCAGACAAAAACGTCATATGTGTTCAATGCAGGTTCAGGGACGATACCTGATATTGTAATACCTGCAGGAACAGCTGCAGAAACTTATACAGGAACCATGTCTATTTATACTTCTGAGGAGTGCTCTGTTACCCAGAATGTTAGTGTAACTGTAAATCCATTGCCCGACCCGACATTTACAGTTCAACCAGGGCCTACTACATGTACCGGAACAGATGTCACATATACGACACAGTCAGGTGGAGGTATAACTAACTATGTATGGTCTGTCCCTGGTGTTTCAGGTACAGATTATAATATTACGTCAGGGAGTACAGGAAGTTCCAGCTATACAGTGACTTTAAAATGGCTGACACAAGGCGACAAAACTATAACTGTAAATTACAGCGATCATGGATGCCCAGGAGCAAGTCCGGCGTCAAATAAAACGACTGTCTATACATTACCTGTACCGACATTCAGCACACAACCTGGACCCACCACTTGTGCAGGAACCAGTGTCACTTATACAACACAATCCAGCACAAGTATTTCTAACTATGTATGGTCTGTCCCTGGTATTTCAGGTACAGATTATAATATTACGTCAGGGGGTACAGGAAGCTCCAGCTATACAGTGACTTTAAAATGGCTGACACAAGGCGACAAAATTGTAACAGTAAATTACAGCGATCATGGATGCCCAGGAGCAAGTCCGGCGTCAAATACAACGACTGTCTATTCATTACCTGTACCGACATTTATAGTGCAACCAGGGCCCACTACATGTACCGGAACAGATGTCATATATACGACGCAGTCAGGTGGAGGTATAACAAACTATGTATGGTCTGTCCCTGGTGTTTCAGGTACAGATTATAATATTACGTCAGGGGGTACAGGAAGTTCCAGTAATTCGGTAACACTAAAATGGCTGACAGCAGGAGGCAAGACAGTAACTGTTAATTACAATAGTAACGGATGTCCTGGTACTGATCCGGCTTCGAATACAACAACGGTCTATTTGTCACCAACACCGAGCTTTATTATAGCACCAGGGGCAAATACCTGTAAAGAGATTGAAGTAACATATACAACAGAATCAGGTGCAGGAATCTCTAACTATATATGGTCTGTTAGTGGTGTTTCAGGCACAGATTATAGTATTATGTCAGGTGATATAGGAAGTTCCAGCAATTCGGTGACACTAAAATGGCTGACAGATGGCGATAAGACAGTAACTGTTAATTACAGTTTGAACGGATGCCCTGGGGTAAATCCGGCATCAATTACGACAACAGTACCTATTGGTTGTCCTGAAGTAATTTGTTTAATAGATTTATCAGGGAGTATGACTACCAATTATGACGGAGGCACTGCAACATCGCCAAATCAGCAACGAATTGCTTATGCTAAAAGAGCCCTGCTGGTATTTACAGATTTATTAAACGAACATTTCAGAAATAGTATATATTTTGGTCTTGCCGGTTTTAAAAACAATTATCCTGACTATAATCCTCCCCATTGTACAGCTGAAATATATCAAGCATCAACTCTAATTAATAATATTCCGAATATAGAAAGTACTATTAATAATTTGCATACAGGTTATACAACTCCTTTACTGGCTGGACTTGAGACAGCAAACGGGATGTGGACACAAACAAATGGTAGTAGAGCTATAATCCTTCTAAGTGACGGAGCTCATAATTGTCCTGAAAAAATAACTGATTATGACTCCGGACCTTATAAAAATGTAATGGATGGTATAAGCAATACTACAAAAATTCATACCATAGGGTTTGGACGCGCAGGCGAAGTAGATCTTGATCTTCTTGATAAGATTGCCAATAATAATAATAGAGACGGGATCTTTGTTGATCTAACAGACAGAGATAATAGCAACATAAAACAAATATATACCCTTGATCCTAATAATACAAATGCTGATGCCTGGGATCCCGGGAATGCTCTTGATCTTGCGTATTCAAAAATCTTTACAGGGTTAGATTTAAACATAGATTATACTGTGGAGCCAATAGGTATTATTAACCGGAATTCAACCGCACAGTTTGATATTCCAATATCAATATTTGACAATAAAATCTCATTCTTTATCAGCTGGGTTACAATACAACCTGATTATCTGAAAGTTAAAATCAAAACATCGGACAATACGGAATTGCCTCTAAATCATCCTGGTATAAGTTATATTAACCGGGATAATTATACAATTGTCACAGTTTCAGAAAGTTATCTAACCAAACCAGGTATAGTGGGATTGAATCCATGGAAGCTTGAAATAGATGCTTCGGATATCAATAGTGCTTCGGAAAAATTCCAATATTTTGTTTTGAACCAGTCAAAAGAACTCAAGTTTAATACGTGGCTTGATAAAGAAAAATATTTTACAGGCGATAAAATAAAAATTTACCTGGAATTGCTGGTTGGGAATCAGCGATTAACTAACCTTGACAGGATCCTTATTAATGGGACTATGCCGGTACAAGGATTTGGCAATCTAATGGCTAGTAATAAAATAACATTACAGCAATTGGAAGAATTAAAAAAATCAGTAATTGATAATCTTACAAAACTTACGATTGAAGAAGCAACCAGAAGTAATTTAAGCGACTTCCAGAGAAAAGAATTACTGGATAGAAATATTAATAGTATGCTTGACAACATGAATTTTAATTCATTAAAAGCTCAGATGATAGATGCGAAAACCAAAGGAATTCTAACACGCAGAATAAAGATTAAAGGTATACTGTTTAATGACGAAGGTAAGAGTGGAGATGAAAAAGCCGGAGATGGTATCTATACAGCTGAATATAAGAAAATAACTAAAGAAGGGTTATACTCATTTAGTGTTTCAGCGATAGATTCCAGCAAAGGGAAGAATATTAAACGGGAAAATCAATTAGATGCATTTGCAAGGGTGAGAATCAAGCCAGGTAACTTTATAAAAAGAGTAACACGAATTGATACCCTGATAACAGGAAAAAACCTTTATAAAGTTACTCTTAACCTAAGGGATAAATATGGTAATATACCTTCGCCGAATTCCCTGAAAAATATTACATTAGAATTGGGGAAAGGCGAGGGTGAATTAGTTGGCAGCATCCAATCCGATCCTGACGGTTCATTTACACAGATGGTGGCAATACACGAAAATATAAAACCTTCAGATGTAAAAATTACAATGAAGGTATATGACCAGGAAGGGATCCAGCGTATAAAATCCCGTATCCCATGGTGGATATACGTTGCCGGCATTTGTGTAATTTCGGTTTTGACTGGTGCAGGAGTAAACATCATAAGAAAATGATAAAAGGGAAAAAGTAAATAATCATTAAAATTGTTTAGCTGCTAAATAATTTGGGAAAGATATCCGGACATATTAGAACAGCAATCATTCTTGTTTTCATGTTGCATATGTTTAATCTGCAAACATATTCGCAATATGAAAAACTTATTACGCTTCTTCCGACATATAATTCGGGAGTAAACTGGGTTGATATTGACGGGGATGGAGATCTTGATCTTGCAATATCGGGAGCTGATCTCGGAGTAGGCTCAGGACAGGGAAGGTTGTATCTTAATGAAGATGGATTTGATATTGCTAACATAATGGATATCAGACCTGTAGCGGCAGGAGATCAGAAATGGAGTGATTTTAATAATGACAGTATCCCTGATCTTTTGTATGCAGGAAATGCTGCTACACGAATTGCCGGTATCGATACTTTTGATGTCTCTCTTATTTATCATGATAAATTTTCTGGCTTTACTCCTGTCGGATTAGCTTCAGTTGACTGGGGAGATTATGATAATGACGGTGATTATGATGTCCTGATTGCAGGACAGGATGAATCTAAAGTGAATATTACTAAACTTTACAGGAACGATAATGGGATTTTCACTGACGTAAATGCAGGACTTCCGGGAATTATTTACGGTAAGGTCGGTTTTATCGATTATGACCTTGATATGGATCTCGATATTTTCATCTGCGGACAAGATGCCAATTCAAATAAATATGCAAGACTTTGGAGGAATTCGGGAGGTATTTATCAGGTGACCAGTGATATATTTGCGAATTTGCAGTTCAGTCAATTTGACTGGGCCGATTTTAATAATGACGGGTACCCGGATCTGATACTTTGCGGACTCGATAATGTTGCAGCCAGAGGTAAGCTTTACCTGAACAACGCCGGAAGTAGTTTTACGCTATCCGATTTTACAGTACCCGGGGCAAGGTACGGGAGCTCCGCTTTCGGAGATGTTGATAATGACGGCGATCTTGATGTGTTTATTTCCGGATATAAAGCAGCCGACTCATTGAAGACAAAATATATCTTTCTTAATAAGGGGACGGGCACTTTTATATCAACACCGTTTGTTTCAGATTACGTCTCGAGAAGCTTTCAGCAGTTCGGGGATTATAATAATGATAACAAACTCGATTTTGCAGCAAATGGAGCAGATTCTTATTCTAACGGAGTATCTTATATCGCCACAGATACTTGCAGTGTTGTAAATGTAAAGCCTTCAGCGCCACAAAACCTCGAATCTCTTGTTGAAGGGAGGGATGTTATCTTAAAATGGGATCCTTCGACTGATAATACTACTCCTCAAAAAGCCCTGACTTATAATATTTATGTAGGGACAACAAGCAAAGGTATAGATGTCGTATCGCCTGTTGCAACTATATCTACAGGATTCCGAAAAATTTCAAGACAGGGATATATTCAGGATACTGCATGGATGCTGAAAAACCTTCCTGTAGGCACTTATTACTGGGGTGTCCAGGCAATTGATAATTCGCTTGGTGCCTCCCCTTTTTCAACCGAGGCGACTTTTGAAATTAAAGACCGGTTTACGAAAGCCTCTTACACTGAAACTATTCCCTCAACTTCTCCGGCGGCTTATTTTGACTGTGATCACGACAACGACATTGATATCTTTCTGCATTACAATACCGGCTCATTCTGGGCAGTTGAAAATACTCTTGCGCCCTTAAGCCAGGATAATTACAGGACAATCCTTTCACCGGGGTATTACTATGTATATACTCTGACACCAAACGATTATAATAATGACAATTTGATGGATTTTTCCATTTCAGGACGTTATGCTGCGACATGCAAACTCGATTCAACTATTGCTTTGTTTGGTTATAAAAGTCCGTTCAGTTATGAAATTATAGATAGTGCTCTGGTTAAAAATGTGAATTTTGAGTTTGTCATCTGGGCAGATTTCAATAATGACGGTAAACAGGATTTCCTTACTTCAGGAAAAACAACTAACCTTGGAGTAAACAATAAGCCGGTTACATATCTCTATAAGAATTTGGGGAACGGCGTCTTTCAAAAAACCGGCAATTCTTTCAGGGGTTTTGAAAAAACAGGTGCTGTTGCCGGCGATTTTGATAACGATATGGATATAGATATTGTTATCTATGGAAAAGATTCCCTTGATATTTCGAACACCTATCTTTATATTAACAACGGACTGTTAAGCTTCACGGAAAACCTTATACCGAATAATGAACTTTACAGGTATTATTTAAAATATGGGATTTACACCGGTGACTTTGATTTGAATGGTAAACTCGATCTTTTTCTGGCAGGATTTGATCCTGTAAATGACAAATATGCCAAAGTCCTTTTAAATAATGATCTATCTTTTTCTGATGCCAACCTGCCATTAAAAATTACTGGCTCAATGTCCAATTTCTGGGCTGATTATGATTATGACGGAGACCTTGATATTTATATAACCACCTCCTATAATGCTCCCGATAAGGTGAGGTTGTATCTGAATAATAACGGAACTCTTGAGGAGCTTACTACTGAACTCAATACAGGTGAACAGCAACAACTGGATCTTCCGTTCATGGCAGTCAATCTTGACAACAAGAACGGACTGGATTTTATCATGAAGATAAATGGTGGAGCCTATAATCAGTATTACGATAATTGGGGTTCAAGTCACCGCATAAACACTGCACCTGTTAATACAAGATACGATCAGGATAAACTTGATATTATCTTTAAGTGGGATAAAATAGCAAATTGTCCCGCTTGCACTTACAATATAAGGGTAGGAATCTCTCCGGGAGGCGTCGATATTATGTCACCCATGTCGGATCTGACTACAGGTTATAGATATGTTGTACAGCCGGGGAATGCTTATCTGAATGACAGCTGGAAATTATGTGACCTCCCTGTAGGAAAATATTACTGGAGTGTTCAGGCAGTTGACCCTGCAAATACCGGGGGCCCGTGGGCCCCGGAAGATTCATTTACGGTAAGCCTGATAGATGCAGATTTTTCATTCACCACAATATGCCGGGGCGACTCAACTGAATTTACTGACCTGTCAGTATCAACCGAGGCAATCACAGGATGGAAATGGAATTTCGGTGACGGAAAATCAAGTGCTCTACAAAATCCGAAACACCTGTATGCCAATGCCGGAACATTTACTGCAGGTTTGTGGGCATATTCTGAATCAGGCGACAGCGCATACCAGGATTATGAAGTACTGGTCAAAGCTGTACCTGATGCTGACTTTACAGCCGATATTGCCTGCCTTGGAACTTCAACCAATTTCACAAATAATACTAATCCAAACGGAACAACAATTCTCAGCTGGCTATGGAATTTTGGTGACGGAGAAGTGTCAACACAGGAGGACCCTGGAACAAATGGTTACATAAATGCAGGAAATTATGAGGTAAATCTGGTTGTTACTGCTGATAACGGCTGTGTTGATTCTGCCACAAACATTGTATCAGTAGGCGCTTATCCCGTAACACTGATCACTGCCGATGCACCTCTTACTTTCTGTAAAGGTGACAGTGTAACACTCTCTGTACCATATGACAGCAATTATGATTACAACTGGATGGCCGGAGGAACAAGTATCACGGGAGGTGATACCAGCAAATATGTTGCCCGGCTATCTGGAAATTACAATGTCGAGGTTATTAATCCTGTCGGTGATTGCAGAGATACATCATCTATAGTTACCGTGACTTCTATTGATGCTCCTGTGGCACCTTTGATAACTGCTGACGGAGACACGGAATTCTGCCAGGGCGATTCAGTGATTCTTAGTGTAACCAATACAGCAGGATATACATACCTGTGGAAGCTCAGCGGTGGTGAGGTAGGAACCACGTATAAACACGCTGCAAAATCTTCAGGCAAATATTCACTTACTGTTACAAATTCTACTGGCTGTAAGACGGCTGCTGTCGATACTGTCAGTGTAACAGTAAATGCAAAACCTTCACTGCCGACAATCAATATTAGCGGAACGACAACGTTCTGTGAAGGATCAAGTGTTGAACTAAGCGTAATCAATAATCCTGCACTTACCTACCAGTGGGAGAACAATGGTATAGCAATAACCGGAGCGACTGCATACAATTATAATGTTCAGAACTCGGGTGTCTATTCTCTTAAGATTACAAATGCAGGCGGCTGTCACATCAGATCGGAAGATATTACTGTTAATGTTTTAACAGCACCATCAGCACCCCTGATTTCAACGAGCAGAAACCCGGAATTCTGCGAGGGAGATTCCGTAGTCCTGAGTGTGACGAATATAGCCGGTTGTTCCTATGAATGGAAGCTAAACGGTGGAGCTGTAGGTTCTGACTCAAGCCAGTTTATAGCCAAAAATAAAGGAGAATATAACCTGGTTGTTACCAATACCAATCTCTGTTCCGTCTCTTCATCCAATTCGGTTAATGTCGTGGTTAATACTCTTCCAACAGCCGGGACAGTTAATCTCAGCGGATCAAGTACTTTCTGTGAAGGAGGTTCAGTAACTCTGAGTATATCTTCAACAACAGGATATTCATATAACTGGCGAAATGAGTATGGTCCTATTCCCGATGCAACTACTACCAGCTATACTGCCAGCTCTCAGGGTATTTATCAGCTTGATATCACAAACTCTTATGGATGTGTCGCAAGAACATTGCCGGTTAATGTTACCGTTAAACCGATGCCTTACGTACCTGTCATCACTTCTGATAATTACCAGGCCGGCGAATGCATGGGTGAGACTCCAATCAGACTCTATGTTGACCAGGAGGTTCCAGGATACAATTATCAGTGGTACCGTAATGGCATTCCTGTCGCCGGTGAAACACTGCCAAACTATGAAGATTTCCTCACCGAAGGAGATTATTCTCTGGAAGCTGACCTCGACGGATGTACAGCAGAATCAAACATTATGAATGTTTATTTTGAGGATGCTCCCGATAAACCTTTTATTCACATCCAGGGCCCAACGGTATGGTACCTTGTCTGCAGCGACACAACCGGATCAAATTACAGGTGGTATTGCAACGGTAATCTTATCGAAAGGGCCAATAAGTACTACTATATTGCGGGCCGCAAAATGGGCGATTACCAGGTCAGCATCGGTAACAGCCTGGGATGCTATACCATGAGTGATGCTGTTACAATACCGACAGGCGACACAGGGACAGATGATGTTGATCCCTTTGAGGGGCTGAAAATATATCCCAATCCAACAACCGGATTGTTTACCATCGCGATTGATAATAACATCTTTGGTGAGCTGATAATAAGAGTCATTGCAGAGAACGGAAAAGAAGTTATGTCGTTTAATCTTGATAAAACGACCGAACACTTCCTGTATGAAGTTGATCTGAGCGGGCAGTCACAGGGGCTTTATATTATTAATCTGCTGATTGATAAGTATTTTGCCACAAGGAAGGTGATTGTAGAATAAATTTATTTTTATCAGGGGAATTTTTCTTTTTATAATAGGAATATATTGATAAAGATTGCTTCGTCGCTTTGCTCCTCGCAATGACAGTATTCATTAGAATACTTCCTTCAAGTCAAAATACTATATTTTATAAATCATCCTGTCATTGCGAGGAGTCCCGCTGCAGGCGGGCGAAGCAATCTTATTCTTATTCCGGATAATCCTCTCCGGTTACCTGTAACCGCACACCTGTGTCCGGTTTTCACCCTAATATTTTCTTCATTAGTCAAACTAACAGCTAAAAACTTGATTTTAAACTGAAAATAGTCTAAATTTTGCAGATATTTTTTCAAAACCTGATCATATGAAAATTTTTCAGCTTAAAAAACAGATTTTAATATTTTTTTATACTTCTCTTCTCATCAGATCTCTGCTAAAGAGTATACCAGTGTTGTTAATCTTATTTACCTGTAACATTACGAGAGCTCAGAGTTTTACACCAATCGATTATGGACTTAGTGATTTATATACCAGCGCCTGGGTGGATATCGATAATGATAATGATCTGGACCTGGTAGTACATCCTTACCTATTTGAAAACACCGGGACAAATTTCAATAAGACTACTCTGCCGGGGTCCGGAACAGGATATTATATGGATGTCTTTGATGCTGATATGGATAATGATATGGATTTCGTGATCTCTGGAAGTACCTTTGCCCGTATTATCATTAATGAAGGCAGTTATAACTTTACTACCATAGAACTGGAGCCTTTGGTTGGACCTATTGTTTGTGGTGATCTGAATAATGATGGATTGGAAGATATTGTCTCTACAGGCAGTAATGGTGATGACGTATTTATTTATATCTATAAGAACAATGGGAGTAATAACTTTGTGTTAGTAGAAAACAATCTATCAGGAGGGACAGAAGGTAAAGTTATTATTTTTGATTTCGATAAAGACCAAAAAAATGATATCCTTTTAGCTGGTGTAGATATGAACGGAAATCCCATAATCTATCTATATCAGAATCAGGGCGATTTTGTATTTACTAAATTGAAATCATTTGAAGCATGCCGTTATGAAGCCAGTGTAAATATAGCTGACTTTGATAATAACGGATGGATGGACTTTTCCATTTCCGGTTATTCTGATACCTGGATTGTAAAACAAACTTCGAAAAACACATTTATAAAAGAGGATTACAATTTTACATGGTGTAGGGAAGGTGATTCCCGAGCTTTCAATTATGATGGAGATTCAGATATCGATCTTATTGTTAGCGGATTTTATCCTCCTGAAACAAAGTATTATACTCGTGAGGATAATGATACATATACTGCAACAACAACTAACGACTTCAGTGCTTACCGTGGTGGTCTTGCCCTTGGTGATTATGATAACGATAGTGATGTAGATTACTTCATATCCGGGATAGAAGGATCCACTAATTATGCAAAAGTACATAGGAATGATTATGATATTTTGAATGATTCACCATCTATTCCGGAAAATCTAGACTTTTATACAGATGGAAAAGATATCTACCTCTATTGGTCACCCTCCTCTGACGATCAGACACAAACAATCTCCGTAACATATAATGTTTGTATAGGAACATCATCCGGTAGTTATGATGTGGTTAGTCCTCATGCATCTCTCACTAATGGTTATACAAAAGAGTATTCTGTGGGAAATGCCGGTAACGACACTTTATTTATGATTTCCGATTTACCTCCAGGAGACTATTATTGGTCTGTGCAGGCTCTTGATAATTGTAATAACACCTCTGCTTTTGCAACAGAACAGTCTTTTATAAAGGAAACAGATTTTGAATTGAGTCATGTTAATGAGATAAATACTCCATGCCACATAGGGAAGATCGGACTTTTTGATTACGATAATGACAAGGATCTGGATATACTGATTATGGGTTATAATCATTATAACGATGGCGTTTGGAAAGATTCCTCAATGATTTTTATAATGGAGAACAATATTGGTTCATTTGAAACAAAACAATATCTGAATTTTCGTCAGGATAATATTACTGATTTTGCATTTGGCGATTTTAATAATGATAACCTTATTGATGTTTTTGTTGGAGGAGATACTTCTCGTCTCTTAATTAACGATGGCCAAAAAGACTTTGAAGAACCGGTGGATTATCCGGCAGATAATTATTATCAAACCACTTCTGCAGATATTACAAATGATGGTTTTACAGATGTTGTTACCGGAAGTTATTGGAGGAAACATAATGGAGATCTTCAGAATCCTGTCTTTGAAAATGATCCGGAAATAAATGTTTCCGGAGGTTATATAACTTCTGCGTTTGATTATAATAATGACAGGGAAGTTGATTGCTTTACTTCCGGATACTTGTACAAAAATTTAGGTAATTCATTCCAAATTGTATCATCTTTCCCCAATCTGAATGGAGGGACATGCAATACTGGAGATATTGATAATGATAATGATCTTGATATAATTTATTCCGGATGGACCAATGAGATAAGGTATACTGAACTTTACTTGAATAATGGAGATGATAATTTCAGTTTGTTTGATCAGAATCAAATAAGAAAAGTAAAGGGAGTTTCTTTCTTGGGAGACTTTGATAATAATGGGACTATGGATGTTTTCGTTGGGGGGTATAGTTCTTCTTACCTTTCCCGCCTTTATTTACATGATGGCAACCTGGGATTCTCAGAATTTAGTTATGATTTTCAAAGGACTCTTGATCGATTTAAAACCACATTTGGTGATATTGACAATGATGGAGATCTGGATGTAATAGTCATGGAATATAACATGGATTTTTATATTTATTATAACAATTATGCATACAATAATGAACCTCCTGATGCTCCACAAAACCTGTCTAGTCAAAAAAGTGGCTATGGTATAATACTTAACTGGGAGGAAGCTGAGGATGATCATACACCTTCTCAGAGTTTAACCTATAATCTTCGTATTGGATCTTCTCCCGGAGCTGGTGACATAGCATCTCCAATGGCTGATGTTGATGGGACCAGATATATTGTCGCCCAGGGAAATACCTGGTTAAATACTTCCTGGCAACTTGATTCCCTGCCGGTTGGTACTTATTACTGGTCCGTACAGGCTATCGATAATGCATATAGAGGAGGGACATGGGCTGAAGAACAAAGTTTTACCATAAACGTTCTTACTGCTGATTTCATAGCTGATATAGCATGTGTAGAGACTCCTACATACTTCACAGATAATACCTATACATCAGGAGAATCTATCACACAATGGCATTGGGATTTTGAGGATGGAACATATTCTGATGAACAAAATCCCCATCATATATTTCCTAATGCAGGGACTTATAGTGTAAAACTGGTTGTTGGATCAACATCTTATTCAGATTCAATTACAAAATCTGTGATTGTAAAAGCAAAACCTTCATCTTCTTTCACATCAAATGTTATATGTCAGGGTACGCCAACAACCTTAACTAATACGTCTGACCCGAATGGAACAACTATTATTTCGTGGTTTTGGGACTTTGGCGATGGCAGCATATCATCCGTTCAGCAACCGCTACCCCATGGTTATCTTAATGCCGAAGATTATACCATAAAACTAAAAGCTATTGCCTCAAACGGCTGTGCCGACTCCGTTACAAACATTGTTTCTGTCGGTGCCTATCCTGTTGCTGCCGTTACCGCCAATGCCCCTCTTACCTTCTGTAAAGGTGACAGTGTAATTCTTTCCGTACCTTATGTCGAATCATTTACCTATAACTGGATGGTAGGCGGTACAAGTATTACAGGCGGAGATTCAAGCAAATATGTGTCCAGACTTACAGGTAATTATTCTGTCGAAATCGTTAATCCAAAAGGCAATTGCACAACAAACTCACCTGCCGTTGGTATAACAGCACAGGATGCTCCAACTGCACCATTGATATCCACTGACGGAGATCTGGAATTCTGCCAGGGCGATTCTGTTATTCTTAGCGTTATAAAAACGGCTGGATATGTCTATCAGTGGAAACTCAATGGCGGTGCTGTGGGATCAGATTCATCACGTTATGCAGCTAAAGCATCCGGTACATACTCCCTTACTGTCTCAAATTCAACAGGATGTGCCGTTGATGCTACAAATACAGTGAGTGTAACTGTAAACCTGGCTCCAACACTCCCGACAGTAAATATCAGCGGCCCCACTACTTTCTGTGAAAGCGATAATGTAGAATTGAGTTTAACAAATAATCCGGACTATACCTATCAGTGGGAAAACAACAGCGCTGCAATAACCGGTGCGGTAACTAACAGCTATACAGCTCAAAGTTCAGGAGTCTATGCCCTTAAGATAACCAATTCATCAGGTTGTTTCATCAGGACTGAAAATGTTACTGTTAATGTTCTGGATGCTCCTTCTTCTCCATTGATATCAACCGACGGAGATCTTGAATTCTGCCAGGGCGATTCCGTTGCCCTGAGTGTTACAAATACAGCCGGATATGTCTATCAATGGAAACTCAATGGCGGTGCTGTGGGAGCAGATTCTTCGAGATATTCTGCTAAATCTCCCGGTACCTATTCGCTTAATGTTTCCAATTCAGCAGGGTGTGCTATCGATGCAACAAATACAGTAACTGTTACTGTAAACTCAGCTCCTGCACTACCCACTGTCAATCTCAGCGGTCCCACTACATTCTGCCAGGGTGAAAATGTGGAATTCAGTGTAACCAGTAATCCGGACTATTCCTATCAGTGGGAAAATTATGGTGCTGCAATAACCGGTGCAGTGACAAACAGTTATACTGCTCAAAGCTCAGGCGTTTATACACTTAAAATAACTAATTCTTCCGGCTGCTTTATCAAAACAGAAAATGTAACCGTTAATGTTTTAACAGCTCCTTCTGCTCCCTTAATATCCGCTGACAATGATCTTGAATTCTGCCAGGGAGATTC
>Ga0315543_1001987_pt1 | contig 20876 bp, 16 predicted proteins | sample SalMarSW160210MG_2_FD_203098 | JGI IMG/M metagenome (GOLD analysis project Ga0315543, IMG submission 203098) | Salt marsh sediment microbial communities from the Plum Island Ecosystem LTER, Massachusetts, United States - Salt Marsh Sediment SW1601-210 ...
CCTTCAGGCTAGCAGATGATGCTCTTCTGTTGGGAGTTCAGGCTATCTCCGAAGTAGTTACCGTCCCGGGACTGATCAACCTGGACTTCGCCGATATTAAATCGGTAATGAGAGACGCTGGCCCAGCCTGGATGTCTGTGGGTAAATCCAGCGGGCAAAGTCGCGCTGCTGAAGCGGCTAAGGCTGCTCTGGCTAGCCCCTTGCTCGACGTATCCGTAGACGGAGCTACGGGGGTGCTGTTCAATATTACTGGTGGCCCGAGTCTCACCCTGTTTGAGTGTAATGAGGCTGCCCAAGTAATCAGCCAGGCAGTGGACCCCAACGCCAACATAGTCTTTGGCGTGGTGTTTGACCCCAAGATGGATAGCGAGGTTCGAATTACCGTTATCGCTACTGGCTTCGCTAAGCAACAAGGCAGGGGAATATACACTGCCGACGAGCTTCGTCTCCTGATAAGAGGCGGCAGCGATGCTCTCGACGTACCCTCTTTCTTACGCCGTGCTCAGCATTTTCCTGCCTCCCATCTGGAGAGTGGCTCCAAAACTCCCGCACCGGTTACTCCAGAGCCGACCAGAATATCTAGACAGTAAACCTAAACCTCATTAGGTATTAGGGGAAAGGGATAGCTCACGCTACCCTTTCCCCCACGATACTGTGCCAAATTCCCCTTTTCAAATGACTAAAGAGGCCTTAAGGCAATCCTCCAAGATTCTCGCCGCCCGACAGTTGACAGTTATTGGATCCGCGTAAAAGTTGCATTATTTTTACAATTGTGGCATAATAATTGATTAGACCTTTAAATCAGTCCAGTGAGGCTGGTAAGGGGAAGTATGCTTAAGCACACCTCAATAGAAGTACCAATTGAGACCTCTTGCCAGTTTGCAGGCAGGAGGTTTTTTAATGCCTGAAAAGGTTCTCCTGACATCAAGGGAGATAGGGCGGGTGTTAGCTCGCATTGCTCACGAGATTGTAGAAAAGAATAAGGGTGCGGAAGATGTTGTGCTCGTAGGCATGCGAACTCGGGGAGTGCCTTTAGCCAAGCGCATAGCTGAACTAATCGAAGGCTTCGAAGGAACCCCGATCCCCGTGGGTACTCTGGACATTGGCCTTTATCGCGATGACATTTCACCTTCGGAATTAAAGCCAGCGAACCAGAGCCGCACTGATATCCCCACCAGTATCACCGATAGGCGAGTAATCCTGGTTGATGATGTTCTCTATACTGGACGGAGCATTCGTGCCGCTATGGATGCCCTGATGGACATGGGACGTCCAAGCTCTATTCAATTAGCTGTACTTATCGACCGCGGCCATCGAGAGCTTCCCATCCGGGCCGACTATGTCGGTAAAAATATACCAAGCTCTAAAGATGAGGAGATACAGGTTCAACTTGAGGAGATTGATGGTGTAGATGAGGTGGTAATCGGGAGCCTAGCCAACAGACAGCTAATTAGAGGAAATTGAAGGGGGAGAGACATCATGAATCTGGCAAATAGAAATCTGGTGACCATAGACGATTTATCCAACGGGGAAATCGAAGCGCTGTTTTCCCTGGCAGACGAGATGGCGAACTCCCCAAATGAGCAGTCCGGACTATGCCAGGGGAAGATCATGGCCAGCTTGTTTTTTGAGCCAAGCACCAGAACGAGGCTTTCTTTTGAAGCTGGGATGCTCAGGCTTGGGGGGCGTGTCATAAGTGCAGTGGACATAGGGGCAAGCTCCCTGGCCAAAGGCGAAAGCATTGCCGATATGGCGAAAGTGGTCGGGAGCTATGCCGATATAATTGTTATCAGGCATCCCTGGGAAGGCGCAGCCAGGGTGGTTGCCGACTACGCTGGCGTCCCTGTGATAAATGCTGGTGATGGGAGCCATGAACATCCCACCCAAACCTTATGCGACCTCTACACCATTAGAAAAGAAAGGCAGACCGTTAAGGGACTCAGAATTGCTCTGTGGGGAGACTTGAAACACGGGCGAACAGTACATTCCCTGATCTATGCCTTAGCCAGGTTTGGTGCCACTATCCTTTTCTGCCCCGGCCCAGGGCTTGAGATGCCGGAGCATGTCCTAAGGAGACTAAGCACAGAATATAAAGGTGAGTTGAAAAGATGTAGGGATCTGAACCAAGAACTTGAAAGGAGGCTCTTCCCTATCGATGCCATATACATGACTCCAGTTAGCCCACATCAACTTGCCATGCTGCCTGACATAAGTATCCGAGTGGAACTGAAGGCGGGGGTTGACGCCCTTTATGTCACCAGGCTTCAAAAGGAAAGGCAAGCGCCCACGGTGGAGGAACAGGAGTTGAAAAAAGGCTACCTTGTGGTAGATAAAAAACTCCTTAAAGGAAAAGAGTTTAAGAAAACACTTGTTATGCATCCGCTACCCCGTGTTGATGAGTTGACCCATGAGGTGGATGCCGACCCCAGGAGCATGTATTTCAAACAGGCAGCTTACGGAATGCCCGTCAGAATGGCGCTCCTGACCCTCTTATTGGGCGCCAAGGAAGTCACAATTCCTGAAGAAGAGGATTCCTTTGTACGGAAGATAGATTATCCCGTTTACAAGCGAGATTCCGGGGTCAAGTGCCCTAATACAAACTGTGTCTCAAACCAGGAAACAGAAGTAAGATACATAAAGCCTGAGTTCAAAATAGTAATTCGCGAGCCTTTAACGTTGCGGTGTATCTATTGTGAGCATGAGCTTCATCCTCAATATATCGCCAGTTCGGATTGGCATGAGGGAAAGTTGGAGAGCAAGAAATATCACAGCGCTGATAGCCACTGGGCTCGCAAGATTAAATCGGAGAATCTGATTATCTTTGCTTCGGAAAAGGAAGCTCAGGCTCAGCAGTTTAAGCCCAGCAGCTATGCCAGACAATGAATAAGGAAGCTATCTTTCTGCTTATCCGTGGCGGCCATATAATTGACCCCAGCCAGAGCATAGACCAGATCGGTGACTTGCTTATTGCTGAGGGCAAGATTGTGCAGGCCGGGGGCACTGCCATTCTGAGCGAGGCGCAGAATTTAGATGCCACGGGACTAGTCGTCTGCCCCGGCTTTATAGACCTTCATTGCCATCTCCGGGAGCCAGGCTTTGAGGATAAGGAAACAATCACCACGGGGACAAAAGCAGCCGCCATAGGTGGTTTTGCTACTGTTTGTTGTATGGCAAATACGGAGCCTCCTTTAGATACTCCGGCTGCTGTAGATTGGGTGAAGCAAAAAGCAAGCAGGGATAGCTTGGTCGCCGTTCTGCCCATAGGCTGTATCACTAAAGGTAGAAAGGGCGAGGAATTAACTGATATGGCCGGACTGGCTGAAGCTGGGGTGCTTGCTTTCAGCGATGATGGCAACCCAGTGGCAAGCTCACAGCTTATGCGTCTTGCCATGGGGTATAGCCGAGACCTGGGCTTGCCAATCATTGACCATTGTGAGGATAAGACGCTGAGTGACAATGGAATCATAAACGAAGGTCAGATGTCTGTTAAGTTGGGACTGAAAGGAATTCCCGCAGCCGCCGAAGAGGCTATGGTAGCCCGTGACCTGATTCTGGCAAAGCGGACCAAGGCCAGGCTTCACATTGCCCATGCGAGCACCAAAGGCTCCGTGGAGCTTATTCGCCGTGCCAGGGAAGAAGGGATTTCGGTAACCGCTGAGGTCACACCCCACCACCTGACCTTAACCGAGGAAAGGATTATGGGTAAAGCTTCAAACGAACCCTTTGATACCAATGCCAAGGTAAACCCGCCCCTGCGCACCAAAGAGGATGTCGAAGCCCTAATTAAGGGACTTAAAGGCGGAGTAATCGACGCTATCGCCACTGACCACGCACCACACACTCTGGCGAACAAAAACTGTGGGCTAGAGCTGGCTGCTTTTGGCATCAGTGGCTTTGAAACCGCTTTTGGCTGTCTCATGGGCCTGGTGCACCAAGGAGAGATAAGCTTGGCTATGCTGATTTCCAAGCTCACTTGTGAGCCAGCAAAAGTCATTGGTAGAAATGGTGAACTAGGCACCTTAAAGGCAGGCGCTCCGGCTAATATCACCATACTTGACCCTGACCGGGAATGGATAGTGGATAGCCGCAATTTTGCCTCTAAGGGTAAAAATACTCCTTACGATGGCTATAAGTTTAAGGGCAAGGTGATGGCAACCATATCAGGGGGAAAGCTAGTCTACACCGATGATTCCCTTGTCATTGCGAGGAGCGAAGTGACGAAGCAATCTCATGTCTAAGAAAGCGATTTTAGTCCTCGAGGATGGGTCGGTTTGTGAAGGCCATTCCTTTGGTGCCGAGACCATTGCCCATGGTGAAGTAGTCTTCAGTACCAGCATGACCGGCTACCAGGAGATGCTCACAGACCCCTCATATGCTGGTCAAATTCTTGTCCCTACCTACCCCCTAATTGGCAATTATGGCATTAATGAATCAGATTTTGAATCCAAGCAAATTCAGGTGAGGGGCTTTGCCGTTCGAGAATATTGCTCCCAGCCCAGTCACTGGCAAAGCACCCGGACTTTGCACGAATTTCTGCTGGCCTATGGCATTCCTGGCATCAGCGGCATAGATACCCGTGCCTTAACTCGTCGCCTGAGGTCAAGCGGGGTGATGATGGGAATTATTACATCGGAAATGGCTGCTGAAGAGGCATCAAAGGAGCTGAAGAGCTTGCCGAAATATGACTTTATTGATTTTGTTCACCAGGTTAGCACCGAGAAGGCATATGAGTGGCAATCCAATGCGCCTGCCAATGTGACCCTGCTTTCTCAGTCATTGCGAGGAGCGTCAGCGACGAAGCAATCTCCTAAAATCCTGGTTATAGACTATGGCTTGAAATACAACATACTGCGTATCTTGAGCCAGCTGGGCTGCCAGGCAAGTGCTATCCCGTGTACTGCTTCGGCAGAAGATGTATTAGCCTTAAACCCCGATGGCATTGTCCTCTCCCCGGGCCCAGGCGACCCTGCCCTCCTTGACAATATAACGGAGACGGTACGAAAGCTTGTAGGCCGAAAGCCGATAATGGGTATCTGCCTGGGGCATCAGCTTATAGGCAAGGCCTTAGGAGCACAGACATTCAAATTGAAGTTTGGGCATCGTGGCGGCAACCATCCCGTACGAGATTTAGCTACCGGCAGGGTCTATATCACCGCTCAGAACCATGGTTATGCCATAGACGCTGATACTTTGAAAGGAAGGCTTGAGGTTAGCCACATGAACTTGAATGACGGCACGGTGGAGGGTCTTCGCCACCGGGACTTGCCCATCCTGTCCATCCAGTACCACTCCGAAGCCTCCCCCGGCCCGCTGGACAATATGTACCTATTTGAGCGATTTCTGGAGATGGTGAGATAGAAAGGAAAAGTGAGCATTGCCAATGCCGTTGCGAGAAACACGGCGACGAGGCGACCTGGAAGATGGAGAAAAGATGTGATTGCTTCGCCTTCGGCTCGCAATCACACGATAAGAGGGAGCGAGGTCTTTGAGTAATCTCTCGTAGGGAATAAGTCTATGAAACTAGAGAAAAGGTACTTTGGTCGAAAGGCGCATCCAAAAGATATCATGGATTATTTCGAAATAAATTACTTCAAAGCTCGCAAGAGTCACTTAAACGAGGACGAACACCAGTATCTTATAGATGCTCTTCTACTGGTATTTGAAGGATGGAAGACTCTAGATACATCTGAGCGGAGATTGGGGCTCTGGGACAAAGAAACTATGTGGAAGTCACTAGCTTTCAATGAGACTATGTTGTTTTCTGTCCTTGATTACCCAGCATCCATTAGAGCATTATCTCTTTACGCGGTTTATAAGAGGATTCCCATGCAATCTTACCAATATGAGGATGCATACAATAGAATAATGACGCCGATTGTGAAAGTGTATGAATCTGGTGCATTTATCGATGTTTATAAAGTCAAAAACCCAAGAGTTATGAAAGAAATGGGTGAAAAAGAATACGTGTTCCCAAATATAGAAGAACTGAAACAGATAGGGATTGAACTGATGGGTCAAGAAGCATCAAATATGTTTTACAAGCGATTGGGCGAATATTTATGGAAAGAGGAATCTAAAATGCTTGCTGGAGGCGAGCTGTCTCTCTTTACGTGGACCAATCTTAACAACAAGATTAGGTGTTTTTGCAAGAAACTCGCCAGAGCTAGGGAAGCATTGGAACAATACCAGAAAGATGACGATATTGAAAGATTTATCGCCAACTCTGGTATGGCTGACCTAACTGCCTTGGAACAAAAACATGTTCTGGAGACCTTTGTTCTCGAGAAAGTTCCCTACGGTGTTGCCGGCGAGGAGCTAGCTACTTTTGGTAATTGGAATGAAACCGGTGAGGAAGCAGCTGTGAAGGACATCGCCAGGGAGATAACCCTTAATGCTGACTTATTATACTAAAGTGCAACCCAAGTCCATATTTTACAGGGGGTGAGGTAGATATAAGATATCTAGGAGGAACGAAAATGGACAAACGTAAAGCAATAGAATTTCTAAAAGAGGCCTTAAGCGAGATACCTCATCTTAAGGAACTGCGTTACGACAATCAGGAATTCATATTGTGGTTTGATAAGGTGCGGGACATAATACAGGCAGGGCTCGATGAAAATGATCGGCAAAGATTCCCGTCTAGTCGGAAGGTGACTATCACCACCAGCGGAAACTTACCTTCAGATGACGATTTCCAAAGGTATCACCTTATCATGCTGAACCATTGTGAGACTGCCTTGCGATCGATAATACAAAAGCATGAAATTATTGGGATGGACACGACGAAGTCCCAGCCAGCAACCTTAAGGTTTAGCAATCATACTCTCAGCTGCATCATAGATGTTCTCGCCAGTGGATACACTGATACTGAGCTAAGGAACTTCTTTTTCAAGTATAACATACTTGATATCTATGAGCAGTCAGGCAACATGACTGCCAAGAAAAGGAAGGTCAATGACGTTTTCCAGCATTTGTGCGGAGCCAGTAGCGACAGTGCAGTGCGCGCCTTAAATTCAATTGTTATCGAAGCGCTGAAAAAGCTCTACCCCCAGGAAGGGTGGACCCAACGCCAGCGGCAACGATTTTTCGAAAAGCTTCCAGAATTGGACGCAGCCTTAAGAGCAGATGGGTTTCAAGTACGTGACGGAGAACTTATACCTGTCATCTCGGCGTTTGTCGAATCAGCAAAGGAGGAAGCTCTTGCAGAAAAGCTGTTAGACAAGCACGGACTTACTATCGCGAAGAATCACTTAAAACAGTCTTATGATAATTATGTTGAAGGACGTTGGGAAGCAGCTAATGGAGCTTTGAGAAGCTTTCTTCAGGATGTTTTTGACCAGATTGCGTTGATTGTTGCACCTCAAGAGGCGGGGCAAAAGGCACCTGGAGGTGATAGGCGACAGCTATTGCAGGAAAAGGGATTCATTGAAAGTAACACAGAAGCGAAGCTCGTCTCGAGTTTCTTCCAATTCGCTAGCTACAAAGGCTCTCACCCCGGAATCTCGAATGAGTCAGATTCTAGATTGAGACGATATATGGCTGTAGCTTTAGCCTCTTATTATCTTGAAAAATTAGAGGGATTTAATGTCCAAACCGTCTAAGGTCCTAGTAATTGGCTCGGGGCCGATAATCATCGGGCAGGCGGCGGAGTTCGATTATTCCGGGACTCAGGCATGCCGGTCGCTTCGGGAGGAAGGCGTGACCACGGTCCTGGTGAACTCAAACCCTGCCACCATAATGACCGACGAGGGCATTGCCGATATCGTCTATATCGAGCCGCTCACCGTAGAAGTCCTGGCTCGCATAGTTGAAAGGGAACGCCCAGATGGGCTATTGCCTACACTTGGAGGGCAAACCGGGCTTAACTTGGCGGTGGAGTTAGCCGATGCCGGCATACTGGATAAATATAACGTGAGGATGCTGGGAACACCCTTAGAGACGATAAAGAAGGCTGAGGAGAGGTCTTTGTTCAAGCAGCTTCTTGTTGACATTGGCGAGCCTGTGCCCGCAAGCGCCACGGTAAGGTCGGTTAAGGAAGCGAAAGAACTGGCAAACTCCATTGGTTTACCTCTTATTGTGCGTCCTTCCTACACCCTGGGAGGCACTGGCGGCGGCATCGCCCACACTATGAAAGAGCTTGAGCAGATTGTTGCTAATGGACTGGATTCTAGCATGAGCCACGAAGTCCTGGTGGAACAGTGTGTCTTAGGCTGGAAGGAACTAGAATACGAAGTCATGCGGGATGCTGCCGATAACTGCATTACCGTGTGTAATATGGAAAACATTGACCCTATGGGCGTGCATACCGGGGATAGTATTGTAGTGGCCCCCAGCCAGACTCTCAGTGATAAAGAGTATCAGATGCTCAGGTCGGCCAGTTTGAGAATCATAAGGGCTTTGGGAATCGAGGGTGGTTGTAATATACAGTTTGCCTTGACCCCCAGTCCAATAGTGGCAGAAAAATGGGCCCCTGACCAGAAGGGAGTTACCAAAAGCGAATATCATGTAATTGAAGTTAACCCTCGTGTCAGCCGCAGCTCGGCTTTAGCCAGTAAAGCTACTGGCTATCCTATTGCCCGGGTGGCTGCCAAAATAGCCATAGGCAAGAGGCTCGATGAAATCCCTAACAAGGTCACGGGCAAGACGTTGGCGTCTTTCGAGCCAGCCCTGGATTACTGCGTAGTCAAGATTCCCAGGTGGCCCTTTGATAAATTTGCTTCGGGTGACCGAAAAATTGGCAGCCAGATGAAAGCCACTGGTGAGGTAATGGCCATTGACAGGTGTTTTGAGGCTGCTATACAAAAGGCTGTGCGCTCCCTGGAATTCGACAAACGCACCCTGCTCTGGGAAGACCCCGGTTGGAGTAAAGGGAAAGGGCTTAATTCCTACCCGCTTCACCCTAACGACTTAAGACTATGGGCGGTTATGGCGGCGCTGCGAAGGGAAGCCACGCCTGAAGAGCTATCCCAGCTCACTGGAATAGACCCCTGGTTTATTTATAAGTTCCAGAATATTGTGGACATGGAGAGGAAGCTTCTTTCCGAACCGTTGAAACCGGAGCTTTTATGGGAGGCGAAGAGGCTCGGCTTTTCCGATGAACAAGTGGGCACTTTGGCCGATAGGTTGCCGGAGCAGGTAAGGCAAATTCGCCATGAATGGCAAACCCGCCCGGTGTACAAGATGGTGGATACCTGTGCTGCCGAATTTGATGCTGAGACCCCTTATTTCTACAGCTCCTATGAAAAAGAGAACGAAGCCGAACCGTTGACAGAAAAGAAAGCCGTGGTTATCGGCAGTGGGCCTATACGCATCGGGCAAGGAATTGAGTTTGACTATTGCTGCGTCCATTCAGCCTGGGCGCTTCAAGAGGCAGGAATAAAGAGCATCCTGGTCAACTCTAATCCCGAGACAGTTTCCACCGATTTCGACACCAGTGATCGCCTCTACTTCGAAGCCTTGGACGAGGAAAGCATCCGAGATATACTTGAGAATGAGAGTAATAACGGCTCTGCTCCAGCATCTATCGTCCAGCTCGGTGGACAAACACCCATTAATTTGGTTGGGCTCTTAGCTCGCAACAATTTGCCGATACTCGGCTCGAGTGCCGAAGCTATAGACATCGCTGAAGACCGTCATCGCTTTGAAGATTTCTTGGACAGATTAGGTATCCCTCAGCCGCCGGGGGCTGGAGTGACATCCGTTGCAGAGGCGCTAAATGTAGCCAGGAACCTGGACTATCCGGTCTTAGTGCGCCCTAGCTATGTCCTGGGAGGCCGGGCTATGGAAATCGTGTACAACGAACCTGAGTTAACCCGCTACCTGACACTAGCTCTGGAGATGGATAGCCAGCATCCTGTGCTTATTGATAAATACTTCCAGGGTAAAGAAGTCGAGGTAGATGCCATTTGCGACGGGGAAAAGGTTCTTATTCCTGGCGTGATGGAGCATATTGAAAGAGCTGGCGTACATAGCGGTGACGCTTTATCTATCTACCCGGGAATCAATCTCACTAAAGACGAAGTAAATGCCATGGTGGATTACACCACCAGAATCGGACTGGCTCTGGGAATTAAAGGGTTGATGAACGTCCAGATGGTAATCATGAGGGAAAATGGTTGCTCAACGGTATATGTTTTTGAGGTAAATCCCCGCGCCAGCCGAACCGTGCCTTTTATCTCCAAGGTAACCGGCGTGCCCATGGTAAGAATTGCCACTAAGGTAATGGCTGGGATTAGCCTCAGGGAGCAAGGCTATGAAGGTGGTCTACTGAGGAGACAAAACCTGGTAGGTATAAAGGCTCCCGTTTTCTCCATGTCCAAATTGATTGGAGTGGATAGCTACCTTGGTCCTGAGATGAAATCCACAGGCGAGGTTATGGGGATTGATTACAGCTTTGAGGCAGCCCTGGTTAAGGCACTTTTAGCTGCTGGATTGATGCTGCCCCAAGGAGGGAGTCTGCTACTTAGCATTGCAGACAAGGATAAAGCTGAATCTCAGCCTCTGATTAAGCAATTGCATTCCCTTCACCACGAACTCTACGCCACAGAGGCGACCGCAGCTATGATTGAGTCTATGGGGCTCCCGGTAAAAATGGTGACCAAGAAGCTAAGTGAGGGGCATCCTAACGTCGTTGATGTTATTCAAGATAATTCTGTGAGCGGAGTGATTAATACTATCACTGGAGGGCGCATTCCGCTAAAAGACGGGTTAGATATCAGGCGTGCCGCGGCAGAAAAGAGGATACCATGCTTCACTTCATTAGATACTGCTCGAGTAGCTATAGAAGCGCTGGCAAATAGTGGCCAAATCTTTAACGTTCAACCACTCAGGGAGTATCTAAAGAGAGAAAATAACGCAATATGACAGGGCAAAATTAGAGCAAAGAGCAAAATGGAAAATGCAAAGAAACAAACCTTGTGCTCCGTAGCTTCTAATGTGGAGGTCATGCCCGGCATACACCTCATGTGGATTGAGGCACCCAATATAGCCTGTTCAGTGCTGCCGGGGCAATTCATCACAGTGCGGTGTGGAGATTTTACATTACGTCGCCCTCTTAGCGTCCACCAAGTTTCATCCCAAGAGATTGCCCTCCTGTTTAAGGTAGCGGGCAAAGGCACCCTCTGGCTGTCACAGCGACAAACAAGTGACAGAATAGACACTCTTGGCCCCTTAGGTAAGGGGTTTAGTATCGAGCCAGGAGCAAGGAACTTGCTGCTGGTGGCTGGAGGAATTGGCATTGCTCCGCTCGTTTTCCTGATGCGGCATGCTTCGTCACAGCACCAGATAACTTTAATTCATGGGGCGAGCACTGCTGCTCAGCTGTATCCTTTTTTTTCTGGGGGCAAGAAGCGAAGCAACCTCTCGCCTTTACCAAAGGGAGTCCAATTTATTCCCGTCACCGAGGATGGCAGCATGGGCAAGAAAGGCATGGCCACGGATATCCTGCCTGATTTCTTAGACTGGGCTGACCAGGTGTATACCTGTGGCCCAGTGGATATGTATAAGGCGATGGACCTCACCCTTAATCCCTCCCCCTCGAAGGGAGAGGAAAAAGGTGAGGGTGAACAGCAAAGCAATCTCAAACTAAGAAAATGCCAGGTTTCCCTTGAGGTGAGGATGGGGTGTGGTTTCGGAGCCTGCTATGGCTGCACTATAAATACCAAGAAAGGCTTAAAACAGGTATGCCGCGATGGACCTGTATTTGAGTTAGACGATATCATATGGCAGGAGGTAAGGATATGACTGTAGTCACTAAAAAAATCACCCTTCAATCAAAAGGTAATTGCGATATTATCGATATAACCCCTCAGGTGGCAAATAAGGTAGAGGAATCTGGGGTTAATAGTGGGATAGTCACTTTGTTTATAGTCGGTTCAACGGCCGGAATAACCACCATAGAGTACGAGCCAAATCTAGTTTCCGATTTTAAGAATATGTGGGATAGAGTGATACCCCAGAATATTCCTTATGAGCATAACAAAACTTGGGGGGACGGGAATGGTCATTCCCACGTGCGTGCTTCCACGCTTGGAGCTTCACTAATAATACCTTTTGTGAATAAGAGGTTAACTCTGGGCACCTGGCAGCAGATAGTTTTCGTAGATTTTGATAATCGCCCCAGGTCCAGAAAGATTACTATTCAGATATTAGGTGAGTAAGCAAAATTAGAGGATCAGATTTTCATTGTCATAAACTTAATAGGCGGAGGCGATGCGGCAACAATCTGATTGCATGTCCCGACGGACTATTAATTTTTCCCTTTTAGATTGCCTGAATGTCTTGCCTCTTCCCTGCCTGAGTTGTCAGTACGAGTGAAAACTGCTAGATTTATGCTATGTCTTACCATCGAATAGTGGCTAAATTCGGCACAGGCCTCCTTGCCTCGGGCACTGACCATCTTGACTTGCAAGTTATGTCAAGTTTGGTGGAGCAGATAGCCCGACTCCACGGCCAGGGGAAGGAGATAGTAATAATCTCTTCCGGAGCTATTGCCTCTGGAAGACAGAGGCTTAAAAAAGTTCCAGAACGCAAGAACACCCCTTTCAAACAAGTCCTGGCTTCGGTGGGCCAAAGCCACCTCATGTATACCTATGAACAACTTTTCAGCCAGTATGATATAACCGTAGCCCAGGCATTGCTCACGAAGGAAAACCTCTCTGACCGCAGTGGCTATCTTAATGCTCGTAATACCTTACTGGCTCTTATCGAGCTTGGCATAATCTGTATTGTCAATGAGAATGACATTGTCGCCATTGACGAGATTGAAGGGCTCAAATTCGGGGATAACGATAATCTTTCCGCCATGGTGGCTAACCTGGTTGATGCTGACCTTCTAGCGCTGCTCACCGACATCGGAGGCTTGTACACTGCCGACCCACGCTGCAACCCTCAAGCTCAACTTATTTGCCGGGTGGACAAGATTGACACCGAAATCGAACGCATGGCTAGCAATACTGCCGGTCGCCAGGGAATTGGCGGCATGTCAACCAAGATTGAGGCAGCCAGGCTAGCTACCTTTTCAGGGGTAAACGTAATCATTGCCGATGGGCGAGAACCTGACATACTGGTGCGGATTAGCCAGGGAGAAGACACAGGCACATTCTTTCCTGCGCAGGTGAACAAGATGGAGAGCAAAAAGAGGTGGATGCTCAGCGGGCTGGCTTCCAAAGGCAAGGTCACGGTGGACAAAGGCGCTGTTTTAGCGCTCAAAGAGCAAAATAAAAGCCTGCTCCCTGCAGGAATTATGAAAGCGGAGGGCGAGTTCCACCGCGGCGATATTGTGGATATCCTGGACAAGCAGGGCAAATGCATTGGCTATGGAATTTCTAATTATAGCTCTTCTGATTTAGCTATCATCGGAGGGAAGCACTCCGATAAAATCCTCAGCCTCCTCGGCTACGACTACGGCGACGAGGTGGTTCATAGGAACAATATGGTGATAGTGTGAACAGAATAAAAAGAAACTTAGAGGAGCATATTTGTAATTGATTACAAAAGGAGTAGGAATATGGAATCAGCCGTAAAAGAACTGGAGGAAAAGGGGAAGGCTGCTAAGGCAGCTTCGAGGAAGCTGGCTTTTCTTTCCACCGAAATTAAGAATAAGGCTTTGCTGAATATTGCTGAATCCATTATTGACAAGCAGGATGAAATCCTGGCTGCCAACAAGATTGATTACGAGGAGGCGAAGGCTTCCGGGATGGGCGAGGCCATGCTGGACAGGCTTATGCTGTCGCCATCCCGCCTGGAGGGCATGGCTCGGGACACAAAAACAGTGGCGGCGCTGCCCGACCCCGTGGGCGAGGAGTTCGAGATGCGAACCTTACCCAATGGCCTACAAATAAGCAAGAGGCGAGTCCCGTTGGGAGTCATTGGGGCGATATATGAGAGCCGCCCCAATGTTACCATAGACATATCAAGCCTGTGCCTTAAATCAGGCAATGCCGTCATCCTTCGGGGTGGCAAGGAAACCATAAATTCCAACAAGGCCTTAGCCAGGGTAGCCCAGGAGGCCTGCGACCAGGCCGGGGTGCCCCAAGGGGCCATCCAACTTATTGAGTCCACAGAACGGGCCTTAGTGAACCATATGCTCAAGATGAAGGGAATAATTGACTTGATGATTCCCCGTGGCGGTGCTGGCTTGATAAAGCTTGTCTCGGAAAATGCTGCTATGCCTGTCCTTACCGGTGGCATCGGTGTTTGCCATACCTATGTGGACAAGAGTGCTGACCTGAATAAGGCGGTAGCCATCGCCTATAATGCCAAAGTCCAGCGTCCCACCGTATGCAATGCTCTCGATTGCATCTTAGTTCATAATCAGATTGCTCAAGCTTACCTGCCGGCTATTGCTAAAGAGTGGGCCAAAGCCGGGGTGGAAATGCACTGCGACGAACAAGCCCTGGCTATACTTAAGCCTGTCCCTTACTTAAAACTGGTCCCGGCAACAGACGAGGACTGGGGGAAGGAATACCTGTCGCTGAAAGCAGCTATCAAGGTGGTCGACTCTCTGGACGAAGCTTTAGAGCATATTGAGAAATACGGCTCAGGGCACTCCGAAGCTATCGTTACCGACGACCATTCGGCAGCAACGCGCTTTCTTAACGAAGTGGATGCCGCCTGTGTTTATGCCAATGCCAGCACTCGCTTCACCGATGGGAGCCAGTTTGGATTAGGTGCCGAGATAGGCATAAGCACCCAAAAATTTCACGCCCGTGGTCCTATGGCTTTGAAAGAGCTAACCAGCTACAAGTGGATTATCCAGGGCAGCGGCCAGGTCCGGCCTTAGCCTTCGTGTCATTAAGGATGAAAACAGCATCACGAGACCGAGCCGTGGATTCTCAAGAGTCCGGCCCGGGAGAGCCAAACCGCCTTAACCTTCACGGATTTACGAGAAGTGACATGCCTCTTAAACCAGGGGACATGATGAGACTGCATTAGTGCGGCGATGTGGAGCCGGGCTAGCTTTATCCTCAGGGTATTCGGCAGATCAATGACCTGAAATCCCAACCGTCTAGCGTGAGCATGAAAGACAGTCCATCCATAGACTGCAACGATGCCACCATACTTCCCATCGGCTACTTCTGTGGCCAGGAGTTGCAAGCCGTCCTTGAAGTAGTAGAAGAGTCCCCGCGGGAAGCCTCTCATCCCTGACCCTGAGCTTGACCGCCGTCTCTCGGTAATCCAAGCATCATTGAAATGCAGTTTGATGACAGGGTCGCCAGGCTTAACCTCACAACCGTCCTCCAGTTTGATTGAACAGCCCCTGTGACGTCTTACCTCAACGCAGATGATGCTGTTTCTTCCCAGAGGCTTGATACCGAGAGCTATTGCATGAACTTTGTTTATGATGGGCAACATAGCCCGTATAATAGTTCTTAATAAAGAAGATGCCATGTATCACCTTGGGAACTCATTTTCACCGCTTGATCACGCAGCATCTGCAGGCATAACTCGCTGGAACGCCCGGCAATCCGGTCGCTAATAATCCGCGGCTATTGCATTGACTGGTTTACGTTGGAGATAATGTTCTTCCACTTCCCCATATGACGGGAGCGGTCTTCCAAGGTAGTCACCAGTTCAACACGAATAGACGGACGATCAACGCCCAGGGCATGTAACTTTCGTGCCATCTGTTCCCGGACGCTACTAGCTGTGTTTTCATTCCCCTCCTCGAACATCAGCCGCAAGCAGATGCCGTCCGGTTCATGGACCACCTGATACTGCCGTATATCCGCGAAGCTTTCCAGAACGTTCCAAAAATGGACAGGATGAACAGCAACCTGTCTCCCCATTCGTCCTTGAAGGTAGAGAACATCGTCATTCCTACCGTTGATGGCAAGAATACGTCGGAATGGCTGACCACACGGGCACGGCTCCGGAGCCAGTACCATCATATCGGATATTTCGTAGCGGATGACGGGCTGGGTGAAGCCGAAGAGACTGGTGAAAAGAATCTTGTGTCCCAGAGTCCCGTCGGGCACAGGGCGGTTGTCCTCATCCACCACCTCAACAACGCCCAAATCTTCGAAGATGTGCATCCCCTGGCCAGGGTTGCATTCCATAGCGCGGAGTCCCTCCTGAGTGCCATAGATGTCAAAGACAGAACTTTGCCATGCAGTCTGGAGTTGCTTCCTCAATTCGCTGGGCAGTGGTTCGCCACCGCCGGCGATAATAGAGGGATTGATATTCAAGCGCCCTTGAAGTTGTTCTGTCACAAGCAGCCCAAGCATGGATGGAAAACCTCGAAGCATGTGCGGTTGAAGGGAATTTAACCGCTGAACCAGCTCTTCGATAGGAGCAGTAGCCGGTAGCACGTAATAACGGTAAAGGCCGATATCCATGCTCAGGGGGAGGCGATAACTATCGTGCAGAGGACTGGGAGAGCCGATGGTAACAATCGTGGGGCGTCTCCTTGAGAAGGGAACCACTCCCATCATGGCTGCAATCCGCATACTTGCCGCCTCCTGAATACTCCACTCTTTTCGATTGAATACTACCACCGTTTTATGCCCGGAGCTACCCGCCGTAGTAAGCACACGATACTCGTTCAGGTAATACTCATCCCCGGAAACATGGGCCATATGTTCCTGTAGTTGGGAGAGGCGTAACCGGGGGTCAGTCACAATTTGGTCGAAGTATTTCATGTAGGTTTTTTTGTCCATAATAGGAAAGTCTTGGAGACTATAGGGCTGAATCATCCGGTGTGTGCTGCATAACTCGCGGTAGAAGGGAGACCGTTGAGTTACCCAGTCAATAAGCCTGGCTAGCCGGCGCTGCTGTAACTCCTCAAGCTTGGCGCGGGGCCAGCACTCATGTTTGATTAAAGCTTGGCGATAAGCGATGGCTCGGGCCAGATCTCCTAAGCGACGTAGTGTGTGTGGCTCCCTCATTCAGCGTTGTCCTCGAATTACCTTCAGGAGCTCATAGCACCTGCATTGTCCCTCAGGCGTTCATCAACTCCGGGTAATCTCGGTTTTTTAAAAACTACATCGTTTTACTAGGTATTTTGCATTATAATACTAGCCCATAGTTATTGTCAAGTGTGCCGCGAAGTTTTTCACTGAGAAACATTGCTGGCAAGATAATGGATTATCGGAGGAGTAGTTTGGGAAACAGAGTAAGTCTTCTCTGTAGCTCTTTTTGTCATTGTGAGAAGCGCCTAAGCCGAAGCCTTGGGCATCATACCAAAGGGAAAGCGACCGAAGAATCTTGTAGCGCTAACACTGGTCATGCAGTGACTTAGCTCGAAAGATGGAATTGTCAATTACCTTGGAGAAATCAGTTCAATCTCGAAGAGTTTAGGCCACAACTTTCCGGTCACAAACAAGCGATCAGTCATTGCATCATACGCAATGCCGTTGAGAACATCGACCGGCTCACTACGGTCTTCTGTAGTTAGGAGTCCTCCCAGCTCTACCCACCCAATCACTCGACCTGTCTCAGGTGCAATCCTTGCGACCAGGTCTGTCTGCCAGACATTGGCATAGATTTCTCCTTGGACGTATTCCAATTCATTGAGTCTGGTTACGGGACCATCGTTGTCAAATACCTCAAGCTGACCGATTTCCTCAAAGGTCTGCGGGTCTAAGAAATGCAATGCTGACGTACCGTCGCTCATGATTAAGCGCTCTCCATCATGCGTAATGCCCCAGCCTTCAGTTGAATAATTGAACTCTTGTAGTAACTCAAAACTGTTTTTGGCATAGACAAACCCGATATTGGATTGCCAGGTCAGCTGGATAATCTTGTTTCCATAAATGGTTATGCCCTCACCGAAAAACTGAGCTGATAGCTCACGAATTTGTAAGATATCTCCGGTTTCCAATTCCACTCTACGCAATGTAGAGTGCCCAAACCGCCCTGTTCCCTCATATAGAACGCCATCTTCGAAAACCAATCCTTGGGTGAAAGCATTACGGTCATGGGGGTAGGTATTGATTATATTATACGTATAGACCGGAATGACATCCGAATTACCAGGAACTAGGCATCCCGGAAGAATTAAGCAAGAGAAAACAAAAATTGCTCCAAGCAATGCAAAGAGCCCCACGATGAATATCCTGAAGAGACGGCTCATGAAGATTACCTTACTCACAACCTCCCCAATACTATAAAGGTGGAGTTCCCGTTTAAGATAAGGGCCTAAAAGTTTGCCTCTGTATTCTGAATAGCTTGTCTATTCCTTCCTGAGCCAGGGAAAGGGTTCTGTGTCGGGAATTTTTACAAAAAACAGCAGGCTGGGAATACTTCGTGAGACTAATCCTCCTTCTTAGGAAAATCGGGTAAAGGACTGCCAAAATACACTTTGGTGTGGGGCCAGGGTATTTCTATACCCTCGGCATCAAAAGCTTTCTTGAGGCGAAGCCTCAACTCCCCCATCACTGCCCACTGCTCCATAGGCTTAACATCGCCCAAAATCTTGATATCTATTCCGGAGTCGCCCAGATTATCAACCCTCAGCGCCTGAGGAGGACTTTTGATTACTTTACGCCATTTTGCATCCTCAGCGAGTTCCTTGCCTATGCGATTTATCACGCTTATGGCGTGGTCGAGGTCGGTGCCATATGCTACCGAGACATTGAGATTGACCCTGGCAAAGTGTCTGGTGAAGTTGCTGGCCACCCTGATCTCACCATTGGGTATATGGTGGACTATGCCATCCAGGTCACGGAGAACAGTCTTTCTCAAAGTTACTTTCTCCACCAGCCCAGCAATATCGGCTACTCTGGCTACATCACCCACCCTGTACTGGTTTTCCAAGATGATGAAGGTGCCAGCGATGAGGTCTCTTATCAAGTACTGAGCGCCGAAGCCAATGGCTAGGCCGGCGATGCCGAGGCCAACCAGGACTGATGCAATAGGTACGCCCGCCTCGTCCAGGATCATCGTTATACCAATTACGACAATGAATACCCGCCCCACCCCAGTCAGGACACCTACAAGCGTGTCTCTCCTTTTCTTGATGCCCTCCTTGCTTTCGCCCTTGGTCGTCACCATGAGACGGCCCACAATAGGCAGGAGAAACTTATTTAAGGCGAACCATAGCACAGCTCCCACTGCTACTATAATAAGGATGCGGATGCCATGGTCTATCAACCAGGTGACTACGGTGGCCCAACTCAATTCCGGCATTTGCTACCTCCGTTGCTTCATACTTTCTGCACAGATTAACTCTGTATTATTTTAAACATAATGGAGCCTGCTGTATAGCTGCACTCTTTGAGAGCCTCGAGACTGAATCAGGCGCCTTCCTACCCTTCGATAATCTCTTTTGTGCTGGGAACCCTGCCCAGTATTCGCTCGTCAATCCGGGTGGCTGTATCCAGGGCTCGGGCCAGGGCTTTGAATAAGGCTTCGGCTTTGTGGTGGTCGTTGATGCCGCTGAGAACTTTGGCATGGAGGTTAATTTTGGCTTCGGAGGCAAGGGAGACCAGAAAATGACGGACTAAATCCGCGTCCAGGTCGCCTATGCTGGCTTCGTTAAAGTCTGCCTCAATTACACTGTAGACTCTGCCTCCAATATCCACAGTTACCTCTGCCAGAGCTTCATCCATAGGCACGATAGCATGAGCCATACGAACAATGCCTTGCTTTTTCCCCAATGCCTGGTTAAAAGCCTTGCCCAGCGAGATAGCCACATCCTCCACCACATGGTGCTGGTCGGGACCCGAGGCTGAGATTTTTATGTCAAATACTCCGTGCTGAGCTAGCTGGCTAAGGAGGTGGTCGAACATCCTTATGCCAGTGGTGATTTGAAATTGTCCGCTGCCGTCAATGTTGAGTTCCACCTTAACATTTGTCTCGGCAGTCTCACGAATTACTTTCGCTTTTCTTTCAGCCATGTTTAACCTCCTTTAATGACTTAACCAGAGCATCGGTATCCTCGGGTCTGCCCACGCTAATTCGCAGACAGTCTTTCAATCTAGGAGTATCGAAATAGCGCACAAAGATGCCTTTCTTCCGCAGTTGTTGCCAGATTTCTTTGGCCTTTCCTTCGGGCAGAGAACAGAGGATAAAGTTTCCCTGTGAGGGGTAAGGTCTTAGCCAACCCAGTTCCTTTAGTTTGCCAAATAATCGCTCGCGTTCCATAACTATCTTGGTAACATTAGCACGAAGATACTCTATATCTGCCAGGGAAGCCAGCACCGCAGCTTGGGCTGCGGCATTGGCATTATAGGGTTGCTTAATCTTCATCAGATAACTAGCAATTTCTACGGGGAAAAAGCCGTAGCCTATCCTTAAGCCGGCTAGCCCAGCCCATTTGCTGAAGGTGCGCAAGACTATCAAGTTAGGGTAAGAGGGCACCAAGTTGGCCACTGTCACATTACTGAATTCAAAATAGGCTTCGTCCATGACAACAATTTTTCCAGTCCCAACAAGCTCCATAATTTGCTTCTCGGCGGTGGTGTCGCCGGTGGGATTATTGGGCGAGGCAACAAAGATGGCCTTTGTTTTTCCGGTCAATGCCTTCTTCATACCGACCATATCAAGGGCAAAATTTTCGATTCGGGGCACATCAACTACCCTGCCTCCACAAACATCGGTGCTAAAGGGGTACATACCGAATGTCGGTGGACAATTAATAACCTCGTCTCCAGGCTTGAGGACAAGCCTGAGGATAAGGTCAATAAGTTCATCGCTGCCCATGCCGCAAACAATGTGCTGGCGTCCCAAGCCGGTATATTCTTCTAAAGCCTTCCGTAGCTCTCTTTGCTCCGGGTCGGGGTAATTATGATAATAGGGATAAGTGGCTAGAGCTTGATAGACCTTTGGGGAACATCCATAAGGATTCTCGTTACCATCAAGCTTTATTACTCTACTCGAAGGCAATTCAGCTCGTTGGCTCAAAACTTCTGTAGGCTCGATAGGGACGTAACCCT
>Ga0315543_1001990_pt1 | contig 20850 bp, 13 predicted proteins | sample SalMarSW160210MG_2_FD_203098 | JGI IMG/M metagenome (GOLD analysis project Ga0315543, IMG submission 203098) | Salt marsh sediment microbial communities from the Plum Island Ecosystem LTER, Massachusetts, United States - Salt Marsh Sediment SW1601-210 ...
CGATAGCAACTTTGGCTTTAAATTCAGCTGTGAATTTTCGTCTTGACTTTTTCATATGACAGAAATTATAAAGTTATTAAATTCCTGTCCAGTTTTTTTAGACCATCATATTGAGTAGTTCTTTTACCAAGTGAAAAGTCAATGTCTATGTATATATGTTTTATTAACTTCTTCTCAAGATAACCAAGAGATTTAAGAAGAATTTCATTGTTCAATGTTGATTCTAGTTTCGAATAAATTTCTGTTTCTACGCCCATTAATTTACTTACAAGGTCAGGTTTATTCTTTTTTAGTAAGGTAGCTAATTTTAAACCATCAATTATAGTAACTCTTTCTGCAAAAAGTTTAAGGTGTTCAGACAATCTTGTTTTAAGAGTTTTTGTATCAATTAAATAAGTTGATATAAGTAATACTTCTTCAGGGATGTGAGTTGTTTGATCACTAAAAGGAAGTTGTTCTGTAAAACATTGGATCAGTTGGTTAAATACTGTTTGAAAACTATTTGAATCAGAAGACCTATTTGTAAATTTGAAATGTTTAACCTGGGCTACAGTTAATTTAAGTTCATCAAATTTGTTATATTCCCAACACAAAATATCTTTTCCTCTCTCATCTGTTCCACCGTAAAACTCAACTTTATAATATCCAAGACTTTCTAATAATGGTATAATTATTTCATTGGTCACATTATTTTCTGGCATCTTTTGGAGCTCAGATATAATTTGTAATTCTTGGTATTCCATATTGACTTATTATATTAAATTACGTATTTGGATGCCTTGCCCATAACTATCATTTAGAATAATATTAGTTACGTTTTTGCAATAAATCGAAAACTATTTACAAAGAAATTATTTAAGTAGTTTCTTTACGAGCTTATCAATTTCAATCATTTTTTTCGAAATATGATTTTTAATTTCTAAACGATATCTTCCAAGCTGTATGGGCGATAATATACTATTTGGAGGATGTTGGTTAATGTATAGTTTTACTTTCACACTTGCTTTTTCTCCCATTTCTGCCAATTCATTGTGCAAAGCATCGTTCTGGTCATATTTTGGGAAAAATATATCAAGTATCTTTTTATGAACATCTCTTGCGCCAAATAATCCTTTTGTTTGAAAATCTTTCATCAAGGCATTTGGGATAGAAGAGTTCAGGATTGAAACTAAATAGAAAGCCTCATTTATGTTTAAAGTATAAAATACATAAGTCTTACTTTCAACAATAAACTCCAAGTTAATTGAAGAACGTTCGACAACGGTTGCATTAGCATCTTTTGATGATGAGGTGTAGAGAACAAGATAGGGAGCATTTAAATTTTGATCAGTTAAACCCCTTTGAAAATCAAGGCGATCAAGATTTGACATATCTTTAGACTTCTCGGTTCTGTAAATACTCCAAATATTTTCAGCATTTGAAAACCACCTTGAGGCATTTAAGCACCCAAGCTCCATTAGAGAATTTGAGGAATGCATTACTATTTCCTTACGATTTTCAGAATTGGTTATTATTTCAACAGGAAGAATAACCATTTCAGGATTGAACATAGCAAATGGAAGGATTGATTTCGATAATGCTGTCCTAAATAAGAATTTACTTTCCACCTGATTAGTAAATTCAATACCTTTCCATGGAGGTTTAGAATCTGATTTAATAGAGGAGGGGGTCTTAATATTTATAATACGATCGATATAATCTTCCGGTTCTGCTTGGTTTAATTCGACAAAATAAAATGATCTCGGTACAATAGTGGCTCCTTGTTTAAAATAATTTTTATAAGGATTCGGAAGATTCTTCTTAGGAGGTCTCCGTGTTGAAAAGGCAGATGAAGCTCCTTGTTTGATATAGTACCAAGTACATTCTGAAACAGTAAGTTTATCAGTAAATATGTCAAGCTTACAGTTACTTGTAGGTAAGTTACCAGAAAAAGAAAGTCCTTTAAGTCCAGCAGATTTTAATGCTCTTTTCCCATTTGTTTTTTCTGTAAACAAAACACAACTCGGAATTCTAAAAAGGGGTGTAACATTATTTAAATCCCAAATATCTGTTATTTTAAATCCTTTAGTTTTTCCGCTACGTGTATTATCATGGTGATCCGCATTAAAAAAAGATCTTGGTAGTACGAAAGCTAACTTGCCATTTTCTTTTAAAAAATAATTGCTGCAATATGCAAGAAATATAGCAGCAATTTCCAAGTGTGCATAATTTGATACTTTTTCAGGTTTTACATCATAATTTGTTGAAAGTTCATCAAGAACATTTTGATACTCAATATTTTTTATAGAACTATAAGTCAGCCATGGAGGATTGCCTATTATATAATCGAATTTATTTGCTAAGAAATAAGGTTTATAGAGGTTAGAAATTATGAATTTCCAAATTCCATTACGCTTTTTTTCTTTTGCAGATTTAAAACCTTGGTAGATTTTATAGAAGCTTTCAAATACTTGTTCATTTAATCCAAAATCTTTGTTCTGGGTTTTTATTATTGATTCGAAGGTTTCTTGCGGAACATATTTTTTAAATAATGTTTGAGTTGCCAATTCTTCACATGTATCAAGGACATTATCGAAAATGTTAACATTATCAAACACATGTGTATTAATTAGATATGCTTGTTTGTCAATTTGTAATGAAAAGTTACTTCCAAATAGGTCTGATACTCCTTCAGGCGCCAGCAATGTGTTCGCTAAGATTATGTTAAGATGTATAGGTTTTTTAGAGTTTGATATTTCTTTTCCGTATGCCAGCAGGAGTGTTGTTTTTGCTATTTGAACAGACAAAGGGTGAATATCAATACCGTATATTTGATTGTTTAATTCTTCGAGAGGAATGGTTCGATCAAGAAATCTCTTTCTATGAATAATGGCTCTTAGGAATGAACCACTGCCACAAGCTGGATCAAGTATTTTATCAGTATTGTTAAAATCAAATTGAGATACAATTTTTTCACACAACCAATCAGGTGTATAGTATTCTCCAAGCGAGTGTCTGGTATCAATGTCGATGAGTTCTTGATATACACCTTTAAGTATATCTTCATCCACATCTTTGAATTCAAAAGTTGAAATTTCCTGAGAAATAAGACGAAATACTTTCTTAAGATTCCTATAGTTACGCTCAGAGTTAACCCAATGGAAAAAATCATTATCAACAAAATTGCTGATATTGTAATTATGAAAGATAGTACCATTGAGGATTTTTTTCATCTCGTTATCATCGATGAATTCATCATTTGAAATAACAGCATATGCAAGCATCTTTGCGAATATGCTTAGATATGTGTGGATTAAGAAAATGCTTTCGCGTGCTTCAAAAGATCCATATGCAATACTCAGGAACTTCCTCCATTGTTCATATGATACTTGGACTTCACCGAACTTCTCAGCTTCACAAAACCATTTGGTAAGCTCTCTGAAGGATTCAATAAAAACATTGCTTTCTTGTCCGAAAGACTCTTCAATACGATCAAGTGTGGCTTTTAATTTTTTTTCTTTGAATAAGAACCTATCAATCCAGAAGTAGAATTCCTCTGAGTTTGTCTCTGTTAAAGTAAATGAACTTCCTTTCTTCTCATTAAGGATTAACTCCTCCTCATTTAAAGTATCAAGTTTATCAAGGCATGATAAATCAGGTGTGAGAACTTTCCAGGATATTAAATCTGAGGCAATTAATGTGAAGTCATATCCTTCTCCTTTTTTGATTTGGGAGATTAAATAACCGGCAAGTTGTTCTTTTGCATGTTTGTATGATACCTTTAAGTTATTTTCGAATTCTATTATTACTTTATTATATAGTGTATCAGCACTTCCTCTGTGAAGAATATCTTTTCTTGGAATATTAACGACAGCTTTTTCTGCTCCTAAAGTGATTTCATTAATAATTTTGATTATAGATTCATCTCTAGCATAAAGTCTATTTAAGAGATCCTTAAATGCTTCTCGCTTTGGAGTCTCTTTATTTGCTCTTCGAACTATTTTATAATAATCATTTATGAGTTGAATTTTGTCTTTCATTGCATAGTGAGTTGATCAAAAATATAAAATAGTTGGTTAAGAACTACTATATGCTTTTATTAAGATTAATTGAATTTAAATTCAAAATTATTTGTAAATACTATTAATCTTCTAGATGCTCTAGTAAAAGCGACATAAAAATTTTTCGGGCAATCAATTTTTTGAGCATCTAAAACAACGACTGTTTCGAATTCTAGTCCTTTAGTTAAAAGTGTTGTTCCTATACTTTTCCCATGTATTGTTTTGCCAATATGTCGTTTGATATTTCTTATATTTTTCATTGATTCATAGACTACTCCACCTTGAAGTGAAGCATTATCAATAGCTTTACATAAATCAGAGAATAATTCTTTCCTGAAACATTTATTTTTTGGTAGGTTATTTATAAGACGAAATACTTTTGATATCAATTCTAATGAAATATTTTCCTTTAATTCTTCAATTATCATTTTAATTGGTTCAATAGTATCTTTATCAATTATAAGTCTTTTATTAATAAGTTTATTAGTTCCAAACCAAGTATTAATAACGCTTTTACTAAATAAAGTCAAAGCAATATTATATATTGTTTTGTATATAGTTGAAGTATTGCTTAAATCGATCTTTTTTGCATATGCATAAAACTCTGATCCATCCATAGCCTCAATAAGATTTAAAGTATTACTAAATGTTTTAATAATTTTCAATCTTCCATTAATATTATGACTTACAGGGTAAATCAATAATAAATTATTCTCATTCCTGATTATATCCCATAATTTTCTATTATAGAATTTGTCATATTTATATAAATCTGTTTCATTAACCTTATAACTTTCAATACTTTGTAATTCTGATAGATTTATTTTTTCTTCATTTTCAAGATTGGTTCTTATTGATTTTAGATCATTTCCCAATTGTATATTTGAATTCTGCCAGCGCCAAGCTTTTTCTAGTGTACCTCTAATGCTATAATCATATAAATCACTTTCAAAATTAACTAGAGCTTCATCATTAAAAGCAAAAATCCCTTGAAGAGGATCTCCTAGAATATGTGTGGGAATAATATTAGATAGTGTATTTATTAAATCATGTTGTGTTTTTGTGCAATCTTGGTACTCATCAACAAATAAACCAGAATAATTAGCAATAATAATTTTCTTAATAAGTCTCAACTTGAACAATCCAATTGCATGCTTTACTATAAAAGTAAAATAATCGGGATTCTCCTGTTCCGGTATCTTTTCTGAGGGACAAAAAGCATGAACATATTTTTGAGCAAAGCCTGAAATTGTCTCGACTTTATGTGAACTATTTTTACATAATCTACGCAGTTTATTTCTAATTGCTGCTACGCCTGCATTCGTATGAGTAAGAATAAGCTGAGAATCTGTTGTGTAATTTAGACTCTCAGCAATTATGTGAGTTTTACCAAAACCTGCAGGTGCTATTATAATACTTCTGGGATGACTAACAAAAGATTTACATATATTTGATATTTCACTCATCAATCCAATTATATAATTTAGTGAGTTGATTATACAAATTAGTACTCTCTAATAATTCTTCATTATCAAAATAGATTTTGCCTAAGAATTCACCGTGATCTATACGTTTAAACCAATCCTTTGATTTTAATGCTTTACCTATAGCAGTTCTTAATTCTTCAGTTTCTATTTCAAATAAATTCTCACTTATTTTTTTTGAAAGATTACTTTGAATTGACTGAGTCACACTTGGTTTCCCATATTCAGAAATCGCATAATTGACTATTTTTTCAATTTCTTCCCAAGGTAAGTCTTTAGTTAATTGTTGTTCAATTGAGTTTCCTGCCTCACAATCAAATATCTTAATATTATTTGATGTTAAGATTTCTTTTGATGGATTTAATTGGTTGTCAGCATCAGAATCGCAGAATACAGAAACTTTGAAACCTAATTGGTTTAATTTTAATGCTCTTGAAGTAAAATTACTGCCTTCACCTAAAGCACATACAATACCCAGTTCAGAAAAACTAGTCAAGTCATATTCTATTCTGTGCTCATCCATTGCTCTACAGATACCTAGTTCAGTTTTACCTTCACAGACAATCACTTTCTTAGCATACATAGCCTCGGGACAGGCACGTACAATATCTTGAAATTCATTAGAACATTCTTTACCAATGCAAAGACCATTAATATTGCTAAGTATTAATAAATTTTTGATGTTTAATTCTTCAATGACGTTTTGAGAATGTGTTGTTAAGAATATTTGACCTACACGATGCCTTTCAAGATATCTAATAAGATGTTTAACTCTATCAGGTTCAAGACCCTGTTCTATTTCATCAATCAGAACAATACCACCAATATCTGCAATAATAGATTGAATCGCGATAGATATAAGTCGTTTAGAGCCTTTACCTTTAAGTCTGAAAGGAATATTGTCATCATGTAAACAAACTCTGTTGTCTTTTATTGAAATGTACTTAAAATCAATAGTTGTTTTTGCCTTTGATATATCAATTCCAACCTGTTTAGCTGATTGTTTTATTTTCTCAATTACATTAGTAAAATCTTGAAATGAATTGCTATCAATTTTTGTTTTAGCTTCTCTAAGTGCATCAATAATAATGTTTTTTTCATCTTCAGAATTAGGTTCTTGTTCTTGTTTAAGGATTGAATTTAATGGTTTTCCTTTGCTCCAAGAAAAATGGTTTTCTGTATAATCAGCAACAAAAAATACATTAAATTTAGATCGGGCTGAAGCACTTATATTGATTGGTTCATTTCTATCATTTATGATTGTCCAGCTAGGTTCTAGATCCTCATTAACAACAAGTCTTATGGTAATTGCAGGATCATGTTCATCTGAAATTTCATCATAAATTTCTCCGGTTAGCGGATTATATCCTCTCATTTGTAAGCCATAACTTTCCTTAAAAAAGAAATCTGGTAGTTCAATCAGAGTGGCTTCAATCTCTATAGCTTCTTTGATATTACAATTATAAAAATCACTATCATAGAAGGTTAGGTTCCAGCTTGGTGATAACACGTAAGATATTGCATCTAAAATTGTTGTTTTTCCATTGTCACCGCGTCCAATAAAACAAATCAACTTTTGGGAATAAAAGTTATGTTGGAATTTCTTTATCCCTCTAAAGTTTTTAATTGATATACTATGAAGTACTGCCATATATTAGTATTTTGGGTTGTAGATAATAGCTTTTTTATTTACAAGCATAAACAACAGCCTAAGGATCGGGACTTTCAAGTGTTCTTTACCGGAAAGGTCAATGATCTTACCACATTCCACTTTCATAATATCTAGGTTGTATGTGGTCAATATTACCAGATTTTGTAATTGAGCCAATGTAGACAAAATATTGAAGGAAGCTCTTGAGTAGTCGGTTTATACTTTAACAAGCTATTTGCCAGGATAACTGGAACCCTTCCAGATTGCCTCAGGCAGAAAGGGATTTTGCAACACCGTGACATACAATTTTCCTTTATTTATAGTGTTAGGTAGTAGGGTATGTTAAAAGATTCTTTTATTAAATTCTGAGTTTATCAATATGTACTCTTGAGAAATATTTACTCAATTAATTCAGAATTTTCTCCATTGGTTGCCAAATAAAAAATAACAAGTTCAGAGACAGTCCCCACAATTAATTTTGCATATTTAGGTTCTAACATTTGAAAATCAGATTCTTTCCCATGTCCTGAACCATATGAATTTCTTAGTTCAGCGATACCATTAATCAACATTGTAATTCCTTTTAAAATCTGTCTAATCGAGGTATCAGCCTTATCTGGGTTAGTAGCTTTTTTGGGTTTAAAATCTAAAATGTCAGACGTTTCCTTAAGTAACTTACCCAAATTCCAAACAGGACTACTTTCTTTTCCATTCTTTTTTAGAATTGATTTACAGGCAGTTTCAATCAATTCTTTAGCTGTTCCAATTGCTAAGTCAGTATCTGTTGAAATTGATTCATTCATTAAGTTGATTTTGTTATTTACATATTCGGTATTCAGATATTTTTTAATCTCGGACTTTTTTGCGATTAAATGGGATTTGCCAATTATTTTTTGACGTCCTTCAAAAACTGGTTTGCCTGATATTTCACTTACTTGAATTATTTCAAATCCATCCGCATCCAAATTATTATTATAGATTTCTTGTATTTTTAAAATTTCTTCTTCATCCATTCGAACGGCAGGATGCAATGTCTCAGCAAGAAATCTTAAATATTCTTCATCACTTGAATGCATCAAGTTAAATCTTGTATCAGTAAAAACCCAGTCAGATTCCCAGTCATTATTGATAACCATATGTTTGTAAATATCATCATAAGCATTTGAATAACGATAATCTCTGGATGGTAATTTTTTTAAATCATAAAGACGATTTAAAAAATCAGGTTCTCCTAATCTTCCATGATACCACAATTTTCCAACACTCAATTTGTCAGCAATATTACGCCTCGTTATAACTGTTATTTTATTTTGTTTGCTCATCTCTTAGTATTATTTGAAATCCAATTCTCGATTATATTCAGATATTATCATAATGATGGCATTTTTAAGATAAAAATTGTGATTTACTAAATGACATGTAGCCTTACCTGCTAGCTAACTTGTTTTTAGTGATATTATGTAGGTGTTTTATGTTTTTTCTGATACTATTTATCTATTTTTATCCAGATTAGTCGCTAAAGAAAAGAGTTATCTTCTTAAATTTTTAATAATTTAGAAATTAGGGAAATAAGTCCGTGTTTAACGAGCTGGTCTCGCTTCAATATTTTAGTTATTCAGTGGTATTATCACAATGTTTGTTAAGTCTTTTATGTTTGCGCTCTTCTCTTTGCTGGTCACATCGTTTTTGCTTGAAGTCGTCAAAACGAATTTGAGAACAGAGTTTCATAAAGAGGATTTCTTTTTCTTTCTCAATTCTAATGAGACGATGAGAACGGGCAAGTCCAGCTGAACTAGCAGGGATATATATTTTCTCGTACATAGATGTATAAGAACTTGTTTTCAATTTTTTATTATTGTCTTATTTTCTTGGCAGGAACTGTCAGATTTGCAGCCAATTATATATAACGGCCTAGTAACAAAATTTAGTAGACGAGCATATTAATTTTATTAACCGTGTTATAGCTAGTGCTTTGTAAAAATTTTTGTTGGTATTATTATATAAAACAAAAGTTGGAATTCTTTACTTTGCAAGCTCTTTTAAAAGCCTTGGATTGGGCGTTGGCCTATGGGGCTTTTAAATGTGCTTGCAAATACCAATAACACTTATGATGTAATGATTTAAGTAACTCTGATTTTTATATCAGTATAGAAAAATGTATAAAAATCAGCATTATTTCTTTTTAAAATATTTTCAATTTGTGTTGTTGCCGTGTAAGAATAAAACTTATCAAACTTATACTTATAAAGTCTAACACTTTTAAAATTATTCTTTGCTTCAGAGATTTTTAATCTTTGTATTCTTACCGAAACTTTAGTTTGGGCTAATAAATCTTTAAGTTTATCAGAGGTAATTGTTAAATCAACTTTATGATTTGTTAGAATCCATAGGTTAATAGTATTATTTCTTTTTTCAATAGTAGCAATAAATATGAATTGTTTATTATTATTTTTATTTAAATATAAACAAATGTTACTTATTGATTTAAGCTTTCTTAGGATTTCGTTTGTTTCCCGAAATTCGATAATATTTTGTCTGTTTTGATTTAGTTCTTCTACTCTTTTTTGCCAATATTCTTTTGCACCTTGAGTAACTTCATTTTTAAAAAGAGCATAGTATTTTTTATTGATATCGATTCCTATAGCATTCCTGCCCATTAAATTGGAAAGTGCTATTACTGTTCCTGATCCAGCAAAGGGATCAAAAATTGTATCTCCGGTATTACTAGAGATAGAAATTATTTTTTCTACTAGAGGGAAAGGGAACGGACATAAATGTTTTTGTTTACCATTTCCCCATCCTCTTAAAGGAGTTTTAAATTGCCATATATTAGAAGGTGCTTTACCGTCGGGATTATACCTTTCAGGATATTTTTTCCACCATTTTTTTAAATCATTTATTTCCCTTACTGAATCTATATTAAATGTAAAAATCTCTCCTTTAGTATAAAATAGAAGATATTCAAAATGATTTTTAAATTTGCCTATTCCATTCCATGGAAGGTTTTTTTCTTTATCCCAGATAATAATTTCTTTAAGTTTCCAGGTATGATTTTGAAATCTTCTTTTTAGTTCAGAATTAATATCAAATGGGAGAGTAATAACTTCACCATTTCTCTTATATGTATCAATAATGAGCCAAAAGCTTGAGTTTGGGGATGAAATTTCAAAACAATCTTGGAAGATATTGACTATGTCAGTTAAATACTCTTCATATGTAATTTGTCCAAATCCAATTTGATCAATATTATTTTCATAATTTAATATGTCATAATAAGGTGGGGAAGTAATTGTTAAATCTGGAGCAGGTAATTCAAGCTTAATGAATATCTCACGTATTTTTTTTGAATTATTTATTAAATATCTGGTCATATTATACCTTCGTAGTACTGTGGAAAATAGAGATAGTTGTTTAAATAGTTTTCAATTTCAATTGGAGTTAGTTCAATATCTATCTTTTTATCTATAATCTCTTGCAATTTAACCTCCTTTTCTTTACTATTTGTAATACCCAATGAATCAATGTATTTATGTGACTTGCGTAAAATTCGCTTTAAATATGAAATTTTGGAATCCAAGTAAAATTTTTCTTTATACGTAATATTTGGAATGTTTATTTGTGTAATTCTTTCTTCATTAGTGTCTATAAATGAATGATATGATTCAATTCTGCTCTTTAATGATATATCCTTTGAAAAAATAATTCCTAGCGTATACATTGGTGCACTATCCTTATATGTGAAAGAACATAGTTTTATACATTTGTTTTCGTTATATAAGTTAAAATCTTTCATCTTGTTCATAACTATATCTTGAACGAGAAAATGAAATACTCTTGGATCCGTGAACTTAAAATCATTAAATTTTGGTGAGATATATCTATGGTTAATTTCTATGAATTGTTTTCTGTCTTTTAATCTTGGCGCAGTGGAATTTATAGAAATAAAAAGAATATCTAGGTTATTACTGTTTTTACATACAAAAGAAAGATCTGTGTCTAAATAGTCAATTAATATGAAACGTTCATCATAGTCTAACCAAATAAGATTTTTATTCTTATCCCATTGATGCTTTGATAGATAATCAGAAGTGGTTGTATTTTCAAAATTAATAAAGTCATATGGTTTATTAAATTCAAATCTTTTGGGAGTAGTTTTATTATCTATTGAGGTTAGGTTTTTTAAGCCTAAAAATTTATGCATTAAAATGAAGTCATAATAGTAAATTGAGCCCATACCAACGTAACAATAATCCATAATTGAGATTTCAGAATTCAATTTTTGAATTATTTCAATCATTATTTTTCTTTCGACTTGTTTATTGGGTCGTAAATAATAATTGATTTTATTAAAGCTACTTTCTTTACTCATTTTCTAGTTCCTCCCTTTCAATGAAGTATTCAAATGTTATTTCACCGACTTCTTTGTTGGAAGTAACTTCCAAAAAGTCTTTAACCTTATCGACAATATTCTTTTTCTTTGTGTATGAAATTCTGGCTATCGGATCTTTCTTTACTATTATTTGTGGAGGCGCTTTAAAAGCTGAAGGCTGAGTGATTTCACTTGCATTTTTAGTATCAGGTGTAAAATCATGATCAACTGTCTGATCAATTATATCTTCAATGGAATCTTCTTCTTCTTTTTGAGGACTGTATTTATTTGTAAGATAATCAATGACTGGTCTTGCGGTCATACACATTTTATTAATAATGTAATGATAATTTTTATCATCTGTATTAAAGGAATCTTTTGCTGATTTAAGAGGTAGGTTAAAGGGATTATTTGACTTTAAGAATACTATGCCTCTAAATTCATTATAAATTGTATGATATTTTGGAAGATAGCTTTTATCAGAGCCTCCAACCCATCCTGTAATTGGTGATGTATCATTTGCAAGAATAAGTCTATTATTACAGAACATATTCCATCCAATAGTATTTACTGCCTGTTTTAATCTAGTCCCTTTACTTGGATCTATAAAGCAAATTATGTGAATATTAATACCATGGTAATCTTCAATATAAACATTTGGAGTATAATTCTCATCATAAGGAACGATTAGTTTATCAGGGATAATCAATGTTTCATTAAGAATAAAATCTATTTGGGATTCAATAATTAAGCAATATGTTCTTTTCAAAATTCTGTGAATGTCATCGATAAATGAGACTAATGAGAATTTATCACTTATATCCTGATGCAATTCACTAATGGTAATTTTTGTATATGGTTGATTTTTACCTAATGTTGAAGTTTCTGTTTCAAAGGGAATTTCCCAGTCATGTTCATTTTTCTCTTCCCATTCCATGACATCCATCTCCATCAAAGAATAGTCTTTACCGTCATCAGTCTCTAATGAAATATTATTTCCGATTTTGAATATCGAACGTTTCATTCCGATTCCGTACATGCCAAGAATGGGATCTTCTCTATTTAAATTCTCAGCTCCAAATCTAAAAACATTGGTTTTTAAGAAATCCTTATCAATACCACCACATGTGTCATAAATCTCGAATAGATCATTGTATATAGTAAGTTTTATTAGTCTCTTATCCTTTATTCTATTTCTGATATAACTGTCAACCGAGTTATCAATTAGATCAAGTATACACATTTTTGCATTTACATCTTGGGTTAGAACATCTATGAAAAGCTTTTTGCGAGGATAAGCGTTTATTGTATCTTGTATTTTCATAACAAAAAATATTAGGGTACAATATAATAATTAATACATTATTTAATCCAGCGATATTTTTCAGTTGATGAAATATTTGGCTCTTTTGCATGTGGGCTGGATATAGTGTCGCGTAAAAGCAAATGTGCCAAATCAGCGGTCATGGTTTATTGAAGAGTTGTCAAGGTGTTGTCTATGTAATTGATGTTAGCATTAGCTATAACGGCCCGGCAATAAAATTTAATAGGTGTTGCTGAGCGAATGGAGTTTGTGTCCAGAAAATTTTCTTTTAGGCAGAGTCCAGATACCACAGCCGGAAAGAGCGAAGCATGGTGCGGTTTTTGGAGTCCGGGTACAAATTGCCAGGTGTATATGCGTGTCGCGTTACAAATTTTATTGTGGACAGGTTGCAAGTCATGTTGCACATAGTTTGAAAGGAAGCACTGGAGCGGTAGGCTTACACCCTTATAGGTTATCTATCAATACACCAGAAACGGTTTGCATAAACCGTGACAAACCTATTAATTTAATTGTACGTGTTAGGTGGTCTGAACAGTAATTTTATTATTAACGTATCAGATTAGTTTTTTGTGACATATAGTCGTTTTGGATCTGTAATTTTAAGGTATTCTCTTGAAGCTATTTCATAAGTTAATCTGACCATTTTTTTGAAAATTGAAAAGCTTTTAATATAGTAATCGCTACTAAAGGGGATGTTTTGTTTTGTATCTGTTACACGAGCTTTAGTACCTGCCTTTTGAATATAAATATCATTAACTTTTCCTTTATTATGGATTACTAGGTCTCTTGTTGCTTTTATTTCTATGTAAGACAATATTAAGTCATTATCTAGTTTTATTTGTATAGTTTTTGTAAAATATTTGAAATATTCAGATGGGGAAGCATAAAATAATTTATACAACCTTTGATTAATGATATTTGTATAAATGTCTTCTAATGACTTTGCACTTAGAATATCTTTAATATCAATCTTCTTTTCATCACCATCTTTCTTATTTTTACCATCTATGTCAACAGAAAGTTTTCTTGGATATTTTAACAAAATGGCTCTAATAATATCTTCAAGAAACTTCTCAAGAATTGAAATCCCTGAACTGATTGAATTTGCATATAAATCTGTTTTAATACTTTTTTTCAGAATTTCAACGACACGTGATTTGTCTTTTTCCTTTTTTATTTCTTTTCCACTTACAGTTGGAACCTCAATTTCTAGGGTAAAAGGCTTTTCCGCTTTTAAATTTTCTCTCAATGTTACTAAACCTTGAATAGATAGCTTTGTCACATAGTACTCATAATTGAGTGCATCAGTTGTTTGAATATAGTGGATATAAAATGGATTCTCCTTTTTTATCTGTTTAGCTTTCTCAATTTTCTGGTTTTTAGTCAAGGCTCTCATAATTTTATCTTTATGTTGTTAAGATTTTGCATCAATCTTAAGTATTTTGAAGCTTAATATAGTAACAACTGTGCCAATTTACCCATAGCATTGTCCGTGTTAGCGTTTCGTGCTTTATTTCTGTCGTCCCTACGATAGGAAAGCAAGCTCTTTGGATGGTTTTAGATGTGTTTAAACATGTGAAACTAGCCAATGTGCTTGACCATTTGAAAAGCTAATTCTTTCACATAATCAATTTACTGGAAATTCAATCTTTAATTCTTCGTAATGTTTCATTAAGTCCGAATATTTTGGTGCTGGAGAGCCAATTGGTTGAGAATGCCTAGAACCTTTCCTGCTTGTTTGGTTATACAGAGTTATTAGTTTTTTGATTTTATCAATATCAATGGATTCCAACTTTTCTAAGCTTTGCATTCTAATATTTGGTCTATATCGAGTAATAATATTTTTAAATATTTTTCCTTCGACATAAGTTTCTAAATATCCGCTTATTAAATCATAAACATTTCGTAAGTCCATAATATTAATTGAACTCTCTTCAGTTTTTTTCAAAATCTTAATCCTTTTATCAATTTCAATTCGAATCTTACTCAATTCTTGTTGGCTATCCATCAGGATATTTGGTTCAATAATTACTTGGTCTGATAATCGATTTAGTTTGTGAAGTCTGTCTTGCTGAGTGTCAGCCAGTAAGTTTAGAAAAACTAAATTATGAGTAAAAACTATTACTTGATTTCCGTCATTAAGTAAACTAATTATCCTATCACTCACATATTCTATTCTTTCTTCATCGAGGCTGTTAACGGGGTCATCAAATATATAAACGCCCTTAAATCTATTTAATTCACATTCAGCAAAGAAGTCAGCTAAAGCATGAATTTTACGCTCTCCCTCACTGAAAATATCTGAAATCCTCTTATCCCCCAGACTATATATTCTCTTATTTGTCTGACCTCTTGTGCTTGTTTTAATACTCCACGAATCTGGTGGCGTGAAGTCAAAATATTTATATTCCTTTTCCAGATACTCTTTAAATATCTTAAGTGGTTCTTCTTTTGTAAATCTTGTTTCAAGACCGCTAAGTGCTTGTTTAATTGATGAAATATCAGAATTTAAGACATCTATTGTTGATAAGGTTTCTTCTGCTTCAATGAAAGTTAATAGGTTAGATTTCTGATTTACAATTTTATTAATAAACTGGTGTGGTTTTGCTTGCCCTTTTAAGATTGTTATTTTTTCAATTTTTGTATTTAAACCAATATTCAAGGTGTTTATTTGAAAATTAAACTTTTCTAGTAACCCAATATATTCTTGCCAGAATGACTCAATCTTTCCAGATAATTCTTCTTTTAGAACAATAAAATTTCTTTCATTAATATTTGCTATTAATTGATTAATTTCTTCATCTAATTCAAGTAATTGAATTTTCTTATTCCGAATTCCAATATGCTTTAATTCAGCTTCTATTATGATATTTGTTCGCTTTATCTTCTTTTGTAATTCAATAAGTTCAGTTAGTTGTGAAACTATTGATTTGAAACCTTCTTCATATTCATTAAGTTTTTGTTTCAATTCATCTTGAATCATATAATATGCAGATATTAAGGATTTAGCTTTATCACTTGCCAAATTTTGTTGACAATATGGACATTTTTCTTCATTGTATTTTTTTACTTCGTTTTCTTCTAAGGATTTAACAAAATCGATACCGCTTTTTATGAAATCATTCCACTTATCATTTTTAATCCATTCCTCATTTATATTTCCAGCAAGTATTTCGAGTCCTTGATTTTCGAATGTTTGTTTTCCATTACGGAATAAATTCATATTCTCGGATAGTCTAATGAAATAATCCGTGTCGAAAATTAGGGTCCATTTTTGCTGTATTTTTCCATTTTCATCTTCAATTTGCTTTTGAATACCAAGACCCTCTAATACTGATATTAATTGGTCTCTTGCATTGGTTATATTTTTAATTATTGATTCAGAATCACTCCTTTCAAGCACTTTATAACTACCTTCGATTTGTGATAAAGATTCGAGTTCCTTATCTGTCTGAGTTGTTTCTTTTATTTTATCTTTTGTCCATACTTTGGAGTCTCTCTCAAAAAAGTCAGGGAAAGTTGAATTAATAACTTCTCTTTTAGTCCTTAAAATTTCTGAAAACTCTCTCTCTTTTTGCGTTAGAAGCTTTGCAATTTCCTCAAACATAGAATGAAGTATAGAGAAATATTCAGATCTTAAGTGAGTGATATTAAAATTATTCTCTTGGTCAGATTCAACTAAGAAATTAGAAATATTACTATCAAATATTTTGACATTACATCTTTGATTTTCCTCACCTGTTTTCCATGAAAATGTATGTTCATTATGGTCTTTCGAAATAGCTTTTAACTTGAATGCACATATCTCACTCTCAGAATTTATCTTGGAATTAACATGCTTATTAAAACCTAGAGTTTTGCAAACAGGATGATATAATGAACTCTTTCCAGCACCATTTTTCCCATAAAAGATATTTAGCCCTTTTTTTATTGGAATAGGATTTTGAATATTTAACAACCCTGTGTTAGTGGCTTCTTCAATAGAAATAATCTGTTCTAAATCAAATTTGGAAGATGCAAATGTGTCCGATTTTTCTTTACTTACTTTTTCATCTTCTATGGTTTCTTTAGTGTTTACTATATCAGGAGTTGTTTCAATTTGCAATTTCTTGTTTAGAGCATTAATTATGTCATGATCTGATATGGAATCGTTTAAGCACTTATCAATTAAATCTCTTATCCAAATGTATCGGCTACTTGAATATAAAGAACTCTCTTTAATATAAGCTATCGCATTTTTGTAATTATCTTTTTCCATGTTACTTGAAAATTTTCTTGTTTGACTCTCGAGCGATTGCAAAAAATTGCTCATTTGCAAGCAGAGCATTTGATAGTGTGCTGTGGCTTGTAAATGTGCTATTTGTGTGTTGAATTCTCTATTATTCTATTTTTGTGCCTTGCATAGCCTGAACGCTAACGGCCCGGCAATAAAATTTAGTAGGCGTTCCGCCAGCTGGCGGACGGCGCAGTTTTTGACGTCCGGTTACAGATTGCCGGGCGTATACGAGTGTCGCCTTACAAGCTTAATAAGTTATTGTTATTGAAATATGTTGTAGTATTCTTAAAAATGGGCACTTGAGCAGTGTCGCGTTACAAACTTACATTGAAACCAGTGAATTAGTCAGGGTACACAAGTTTTATTGGGAGCAGTTGTGGGTATCCGGGTTTATATTGTTTTAATTAGCTGTCAAGAAAGCAGTTACATACCGATAGCTATCGGTATGCAAAAACTGTGACGAGCCTATTAATTTTAATTGACCGTGTTAGACACTGGGCGTTATTTCAATTTTAACAAAATTTATTTTATAGCATCTAATGGAGAACCTTCTGTCTTGTTGAAGAAAACCAATCAATTAGAAATCTTAAATCATGTTTTAATGATTTTAATTCTAATAGTTCAATATTTGGAAAATCGAAATTTGGTAAATTAATCAATATCCAAAGAGATTGTCTTGTGGGCTTATGAAATTTTATATTATTGATTATAATCTTCAATTCGTTTAAACATAACTGATAAAATTCATAAGTAAATTTTTTGAAATTTATAACCTGTCTGTCAATACCAGCATTTGTATAAGTATCCATATTTTGTAAAGAATTTATGACATTAGGGTCACTACCAAATGATTGGTAAAGAGAAATATGACGCGTTTCTGATATTCTCATAAGAAAATCATCAATTTTGTCATGAACTTTTAAGGGTGTACCTATCTTTTTCCCTTCAATTTTGGCAATAATTTTTGTGATAGACGGAATATTTTCTTTAATAAGGTCCCCATACCATAAATTAAATAAATTATTAAAGCACAAAGGAACATCTTCCTCTTTAATAAATATTTGCTTTAGCTCAAACCATCTTCCTTTATGATCTCTGCTAGTTTTATTAAATGTCCATTTACTATTTTTTTGGGAAAAAATTGCAAGAATAGATTGAATATTAAGATTTTCATCATCTCGAGAGAGGACAGGATATACAGGATCAATTATAACATGACCATTTAGTGCAAGATATGAGTGGAGTATATGAAAGCATGTTGTATAATAATTAAGTATTGAGGGTCCCCAAAGACTTTTATTTCTAGATAAATCTGCAGCTATTAAGTAATTTATACCTAATAGGATACCTCTAAATACCATTCTCAATGCAAAGATACTAAAGTGTGAACTATTGGGCGAGATTATTTTTTTATTAGTAAAATCGAATCTTGGGACAGTAGAAAAAGTATTACGTGTATCAACAATTTCAAAAGTAAGTTTTTTTTCATTTATGAGTTTAATTGTCTTCCCTATGTTATTTATAAATATTTGATTTCCCATTTATTGTTACTTCTCAGGTATTAAAATTTAAACGTTTGGAACCTGCCTTGTGCCTAACTTGTTTTTAGTGTTATACTTAATTGTTTTATGTTTCTATTTCTATATTGATAATGTCTGCCTATTTCAATCCAGATTAGTCGTTAAAGAATAAAGTCATCCATTTAATTTTTGAGTCATTTTGAAGTTGGAATATTAAGTCCGTGTTTAATGAGCTGGTCTCGCTCTAATATTTCAGTTATTCAGCGATAGTGTCACAGTATTTATTATGTCTTTTAAGTTTACGTTCTTCTCTTTGACGGGCTGATCGTTTTTGTTTAAAGTCGTCAAGACGAATTTGAGAACAGAGTTTCATAAACTGGATTTCTTTTCCTTTCTCAATTCTGATTAAGCGATGAGATCGGGCAAGCCCAGATGAATTGATAGGGATAAATATTTTTTCGTACCTTGTTGTATTAGTTTCCCTTACTGAACTTGTTTTCAATTTATTATTATTGTTTTTGTTTTAATAGTAGGGATTATCATGGTGGCTTGATTACATATAACTTTTTAATAGTAATTCATTATGTTATAAGCGGTGGGGAAAAGCATGTGTTTTGCAGCGCCGGGATGGTTGTAGGGATGGGCTGCAAAAACTCTTGCTTGTGGGTTGGCGAAGTCTAAATATTATGTTGTAAAAAGTTTTATGGATCAAGTCCATATGAGAATTATCAGTCCTGATATATTTTGCTTTTTGTTCTGATTATGAATAAATTGTGTCTATTATCCTTGAGCACTCTCCCTTACAGCTAACGGCCCGGCAATATGGGGAGGTTGTGTTACCCGACGCAGCATCCGGGCAGAATCAAGATACCCCGCGCCAGCGGGGCCAGAAAACTGTCACGGTGCAAGGAGGGTATGGCGCACTTTTTGCCGTCATGGTACAAATTTTATTGAGCATTACGCGTGTCGCGGTACAAGTTTGATCGGAGCCGCGAATTTATCACCGGTTACAAAGTTTTTAGCGGGCACTGGCGCAGTGTCGCGGTACAATTTGTCTCGGAACCAGAAATTTGTCAAGGTGCAAGGAGTTTAATTACGGGCAGCTGCGCGTGTCCGGGTGCAACAACCATTACAAATTTGTCTTGAGTACAGGGTAAAAGCAAAAAGTGTGACAAACAACTTACCCATATTGTCCGTGTTATGGTTAGTTGTATGTTAATCAAGTTATTGAGTAGAAATCTATTAGTAGTTATTTTTTCTACAAATTGGATATAGTCATTGAGTCATTGATTTCCGTATAGGATTGTATTAAAGGTTCAGTCACAGCTTGAACCTGTGGGGTGATCTGAGGTGGGATTTTTATTATCGGATTTGGTCCAATAGGTTCCCCAATCACAACAAGGTTAGCATCTATTGGTATTAATTCTGATTTTATTTCATGAACAAGTCCATAATCTTTTGCTTCTTGTGGATTTAATGTTATTCGATTATGCATGTCTTCCTCAATTTTATGCATTGGTTTTCCTGTTGTATCAGCAATTACCCTTGAAATATTTTGTTGATCAATTTTTAAGCTTTTCAAATGCTCGTCTAATTGTTTCTCATCCATGCTTACTGCTCCTGGTGTGTTGAATTTTACACCGTGAATTAAAAATCTAGAATGCGGAACAGAAAATCTTTTTTTGCCAGCACAAAATATAATTAAACCTATTGAATCAACACTTCCAAAATTGTAAGTATAGATTTCAATTGGAAGCCCTTTTAAATAATTATGCAAGGTTAATCCGTGAAATACTGAGCCACCCGGAGAGGAAATTAGAATGTTAATCCTTTCAAACTTCTCTCTGAATTTTTGATCAATAGCTTTAAAAAGCAAGTCAGTGGTATTGGGCATTACCGGTGCAAAAAATCTGATAAATGATTCTTTCATGATAGTCAAATTTAGATTGTTAAATAGATTATGTTGACTGATTTAATAAAACGAAGCTGTATGTATTTAGTATCCGTTATGGTTAGTTCTCATAATATTCTCTATCATGCAGGATGTTAACGAATTAACCATAACGGCCCGCCGGTAAAATTCAGTAAGCGTTGCTGAGCGACTGGAGGCTGTGACCAGAATGCTTTTCTTTTTGTTAAGAGCAGTATCTCGCCACACAGCCGCAAGGAGCAAAGCACGGCGTGGT
>Ga0315543_1001992_pt1 | contig 20837 bp, 18 predicted proteins | sample SalMarSW160210MG_2_FD_203098 | JGI IMG/M metagenome (GOLD analysis project Ga0315543, IMG submission 203098) | Salt marsh sediment microbial communities from the Plum Island Ecosystem LTER, Massachusetts, United States - Salt Marsh Sediment SW1601-210 ...
TGCAACGGCATAGACGATGACTGCGACGGCCTAACGGATGAGGAAGGTGCCACTGGCTGTAGCACCTACTACAAGGACAGCGATGATGATACCTACGGTGTAACTGGTGATAGTAAGTGTCTCTGCGCCCCCGAAGGTGACTACACTGCCACGGTGGGCGGAGACTACGATGACAGCGATGACAGCGTCAATCCTGGTGTCACCGAGGTGCCCTACAATGGCAAGGACGATGACTGCAATTCGGACACACCTGATGATGATCTAGACCAAGACGGCTACCCGATTGCTAGCGACTGTGACGACAGCGATGCCAATGTTAATCCCGGTGCCACCGAAGTGCCCAACAACGGCGAGGATGATGACTGCAACCCGGCCACTCTTGATGAGGAAGTGCTGCCGCCTCCAGCCACCGGAGGTGGCATGATCACACCCGGAGGTGGCGCGATCACACCCGGAGGTGGCACGACCACACCCGGAGGTGGCACAGACACACCATCAACCCCACCGCCCACGGGAGGCGGGTCAACACGCGCCGTACGTGGGTGTTTTATTGCCACCGCAGCCTACGGAAGTCCCACCGCTGAACAGATCGATCTACTGCGAGAGTTCCGGGATGTCGTGTTGTTAAACAATACCGTCGGGTCCCAATTTGTTGCCCTGTACTACCGGCTTAGCCCTCCTATAGCGGATGTCATAGCTGGAAATGAGCTTTTGAGAACTCTGGTCAGGGAGCTCGTGGTTGACCCCATTGTTTGGGTAGTTGAAGCTGCCGGGGATATATGGTGGAACTAGGGAGGTATGTGGTATCAGATGTGTAAGACACCGGCGCTAGCATAGGACAACACACCTGCTATGGCAAAGAGCTGGCCGTGCCACTCAATGGTTGGCACGGTCGGCTCTTTTGTCGTTGTTCTCTCTACCCGGGGTAGAGAGTCACAGAATGAGTGTTGATGAAGGTATGTCTGTGAAAAACGAGGGTGGGCTCTGTGTTTCTTCCAGCGTCCTGCGCACCTCAAAAGCCCAAAGAAAAATAGAATTGACTCCTAGCTGTTACACCGGGAATACCTAGATAGGTGGCGGCGGGAGTCTAAGCTCCCGCCGCCTATCTTCGAAGAAAGGAGGTAGATGATGAAAAAGATTGGTGAATTGTCACCTTATATTCCATATACTGACTGAACCAGCTTCTTACTGCGCAGTATCCTCATTCGCATCTTAATGGGTCATTAAAGATGTGTTAGTATAAGAATAGCAATTTTTCAATGGGATGTCAATAGGAGGAGTTGTTAAATCATAAAAAAATCTGGCTCAAAGAGTATTATGATTTGGCCTGGTTAAAACTTTAGAAGACAGTAAAGCCAGGCTGTGAAGAAGATGGATACGCATTTGAGGTGATATAATTGAAGATAGGTCTCCATTACTTTTCTTGTTAGGGGTGGTTGCTGTTGAAACAAAGCCACGATGTAATCATTGTCGGTTCTGGTCCGGCTGGGGCAACACTGGCTTACGAGCTAGCTAAGAGGGGGATCGGAGTATTAGTTTTAGAGAAAGAGAAACTGCCACGCTATAAGTGTTGTGCCGGCGGAGTCACTAGCAAGGCGGCGAAACTTCTGGATTTCGACATCTCCGAGGTGGCAGAAGACGTAATCCATGAGCTTGGCTTTACTTTTAATCTAGGCAGCCCTTATCTGGGGCAGCATTCTCAGCCACTGATGTATACCGTGACGCGTGATGTATTTGACTATTTTCTGATGCAGAGGGCACGGCAACTGGGAGCTGCGCTTCTGGATGGTCAGAAGGTAAGGCAAGTACAGGTGAGCGCTGATTGGGTTGAGATTTCTACTGCTGACAACATTTTTCGCTCTCGACTAGTGGTCGGGGCTGATGGCGCTTATAGTATGGTGGCAAGAGAGCTGGGTATGGGAAGGAGAATCGAATGTCTCGTGGGAATAGAGTCGGAAATTGTCGTGCCTGAGGAAGAGTTGGCAAAATGGAAATCGCGAGCCCAGGTGGACATGGGGTGTATTCCCAAGGGTTATGGCTGGATATTCCCCAAGCGCAATCATCTCTCTATTGGAGTCGCATGTTCTGCCTCCAAGGCAAAAAATTTGCACGCCCACCATCAGAGCTTTGTAAACTCACTAAATATGGGTAGTTACATTATCACTGGGTCTAGTAGCCACTTGATACCAACGTGTACAAAAGGGAGGCTTGTTTGGCAAAATAAAGCCTTGCTTCTGGGGGATGCGGCTGGGCTTGCTGACCCATTAACAGGCGAGGGTATTTATAACGCCATCCAGAGTGCCCAGCTTGCCGCGCCAGTTATCGCAGACACTTTAGTGAGGGGCAAAGCCGGATTGCAAGATTATCAGGAGATTGTAGAGAGGAAAATAATGTCTGAGTTGAGAATGGCGCGTAGGCTGTCAAAAATCTTTTTCCGCTTCCCTCATCTGGCGTTTGGACTTTTCAACCAGAATGACCGGGTGTGGAGAGTTGTATGCAACTTGATGCTTGGCGAGATAGATTATGCTGCTATCAAGGGAAGGGTAGGGGGATTCAAAGGTATATATAATCGTCTGTTTCGAGCTTAGGACAACAATCTTAGAGACAAGAGCACATAGAAGAGTAAGATTTGGTATAATCTAAAGTGGGAGGTTAAGGTGTCTAAGATACTGGATGAAATTGACAAACCCAGCGATGTCAAGGGGCTAAAACAAGTTGAACTAGGTGAACTTTGTTGCGAACTCAGGGAGTTATTGGTAAGCAGGGTTAGTGAAAACGGAGGGCACCTGGCATCCAGTCTGGGAGCGGTGGAGCTTACTGTTGCCTTGCACCGGGTATTTGATAGCCCCAAAGACAAGATAGTCTGGGATGTGGGGCACCAAAGTTATGTTCATAAGCTGTTGACAGGGAGAAGGGAGCAATTTCCCTCCCTGCGCCAATACCAGGGACTCTCAGGGTTTCCTGATAGAGATGAAAGTCCTCACGATGCTTTTACTACGGGACATGGTGGCACCTCGATTTCAGCAGCTTTGGGCATGGCTCTGACCCGCGACCTTGCTCGTGGTGATCACCACGTGGTAGCTGTCATTGGCGATGGATGCCTTACCTGTGGCATGACTTATGAAGCGCTGAATCACGCCGGACATTTGGGTACAAGGCTTATCGTGGTGCTTAATGACAATGGCATGTCCATTTCACCTACAGTAGGAGCGATAGCCAGGCGGCTAAATGTAGTGCGAACAACCTATCAGTATGTTCAGGCTAAGAAGAAGACGAATCGGGCGCTGTCTCTTTTGCCTGGAGGGAAGAGACTGCAGTTGGCAGTGCGCCGTATTAAGGAAGGGGTAAAAGCGGTAGTGATGCCCACCATGATGTGGGAGCAGCTGGGCTTCACTTACCTAGGTCCAATAGATGGTCATAACATTGCTGAATTGGAAACAAGTCTAACTCAGGCCAGGAATTACTACAAGCCAGTGATTGTCCATGTCTTGACTACGAAAGGCAAGGGTCACAAACCATCAGAGGATAATCCCACTCAGTTTCACGGTCTATCCCCTAGGAACGAGAGCTTGAGTACAACGCCTACTTATAGTCAGATATTTGCTCGAACAGTCGGTGGACTGCTCAAGGACAACCCCAGGGTAGTCGTGATAAGCGCTGCCATGGTTGAAGGAAATAGCCTATCTTCTTTAGTCAAGGAGTTTCCTCAACGCATCTACGATGTAGGGATTTCTGAGCAGCATGCGGTTACTTTAGCCGCCGGTCTAGCTACCCAGGGATTTATACCTATTGTGGCTATATATTCCACTTTCTTGCAGCGTGCCTTTGACCAAGTATTGCACGATGTTTGTCTCCCTGATCTGCCTGTCATTTTTGCCCTCGACCGCAGCGGCATTGTCGGAGAGGATGGCAAAACACATCAAGGGATATTTGACTTATCCTATCTTAGTTTGATGCCTAATATGATTGTTTGCGCTCCTAAGGACGGGACTGAGCTTCAAGATTTGCTCTATACTGCCTTAAATACGGAGCATCCTATGGCAATTCGCTATCCTCGGGGTCGGGGAACAGATGCCCCCTCGGCCACCGAGCTTCATCAACTTCCTATAGGCAAAGCCGAGATTATGAAGCAAGGTGAAGATATAGTCATAATAGGCATCGGCTCTACTGTCATACCTTCTCTGGAAGCAGCGGAACATTTGGCTCTTCAGGGCATTGATGCCATGGTAATCAATGCTCGGTTTGCTAAGCCTCTGGATACAGAGCTTATTTTGGATGTAGCCAACCGCGCCAAAAAGATAGTCATAGTGGAGGAGAATGTTCTTAACGGCGGCTTTGGTGCCGCGGTGCTGGGGCTGCTGGAAAAGACTGCAGTCTCAGATGTCAAGGTGAAGCGATTAGGCATTCCTGACGAATTCGTAACCCATGGAAAGCAAGATTTTCTTCGCTCTCTCTACCATCTGGATGCCCTGGGAATAGCCAGGGAATGCGCTGATTTCCTGGCTCAAGTTCAGACAAAGGCAGAAGGAGAGTTCCCCACCACTGTCCTTTAATAGTAGTGTCTGGTCTCATAGAATATGATATTCCGCATAATCTCGTATAAAATTAGGGGAGGGGACTAAGGTGAGGGTGAAATCCCCCTCCTATCAGGCGGTTAGTCCTTATTCTCTTGAGCCATTCGCTTGAGCTCATAAAGCTTGGTGATTGCTTCCAGAGGAGACATGGAATCAATGTCAAGCTGGCTAATTTCATCAGCTAATAGGGAGCCTTTCGGGAAAAGAGGAATCTGGAGTGACGCTTTACGGCGAGGGACTTTGCTTTTTTTAGAAGCATGGCTTTCCAGTTCAGCTAAGACTTCCTGAGCCCGAACGATTACCGATTTGGGCAGGCCGGCTAGCTGAGCCACGTGTATGCCATAGCTTCTGTCAGTGCCCCCGGGGACAATCTTGTGTAAGAAGATAACTTTGTCTCCTTCCTCCGCTACCGCCACGTTAAAGTTTTTCACTCTGGGCAGGATATCAGCCAGGTTCACCAGCTCATGATAGTGGGTGGCGAAAAGGGTCTTCGCCCCAAGCTCAGGGTGGTTGTGGATAAACTCGGCTACTGCCCAGGCAATGGAAAGCCCGTCATAGGTGGAAGTGCCACGTCCAATTTCATCCAGGATGATAAAGGAGCGAGGGGTAGCATTATTCAGGATATTTGCCGCCTCAGTCATCTCCACCATAAAAGTGGATTGACCAGCGGCTAGGTCCTCCTGGGCGCCAATGCGAGTAAAGATGCGGTCAACAATTCCGACATTCGCTGAATCAGCAGGGACAAAGCTTCCTATTTGAGCTAAAAGGATAATGAGGGCTACCTGCCTGAGATAGGTAGACTTTCCCGACATATTTGGGCCAGTGAGTATAATAAGCTGATTATCCTTATTACATAAATAGGCATCGTTAGGAACAAAATTATCGCTGCCTATGCTCTGCTCCACAATAGGGTGGCGCCCGCCCTTAATATCTAGGATATCCTCATTAGTCAGCGTTGGCCGGACATAACCATGACGCGCTGCGACCTCAGCGAGGCTGGAGAGGGCATCGATTTGAGCGATGGCTCTGGCGGTGGCCAAAATTTGCCCCCCAACAGCGCTTATCTGCTGGCAAAGCTGCCGGAAAATGGCGGCCTCCAGGTCAGCGATCTTCTCTTGAGCGTTGAGAATCAGCGATTCATACTCCTTAAGTTCGGGAGTGAAGAACCTTTCTGCCTCCGCTAAAGTCTGTTTACGAATATAGTCTGAGGGAACTAAATTGAGATTAGCCCGAGATACCTCGATATAGTAGCCAAATATCCGGTTGTAGCCTACTTTTAGGGATTTAATCCCTGTGCGTTGCCTTTCTCTCTGCTCCAGGCCAGCCAGATATTGCTTGGCCTGCCGGGAATTGCGGCGAATTTCATCCAGCTCAGGGGAGAAACCTTCCTTTATCACACCACCTTGCTCTAAATCCCCCGGTTCATCGGCAATAGCCCTGGCGATTAAGTCCACGATGTCGGGGCAAGGCTTAAGTTCGGTGCTTAGCCAGTTTATGGCGTCCCCGTCGGCCATTGCCGCTTTCAAGTCCGGCACCTTCTCTAAACTAGAGCGAAGCGCTATCAACTCCCGGGGCATGACTCTGCCAGTCATCACTCGATTGACCAGCCTCTCCAGGTCAGCAATATCCGATAAGAGAGAAATGACCTTTTGCCGGGCTAGGCTATTTTGATGAAGCCAGGCAACCGCCTCTTGCCGCCGATTCAATATGGCGAGGTCCAGAAGGGGATGTCCCAGCCAATTCTTAAGCAGTCTGCCACCCATGGCTGTCTTGCTCAGGTCAATAACGGAGAGGAGGGAGTTGCCGGTTTCTCCCCACCTGCCGCCCTGAAAGAGCTCCAGATTGCGGATGGTCTGGCCATCCAGGGTCATAAAGGAATCTGTAGAGTAGGTAGCAAGTTTGCTTAGCTGGGGCAGGGTTTCCTTTTGCGTTTCCTTGACATAATGTATTAATGCGCCTGCGGCTCTTATGGCTAAAGGCAAGCGCGAACAGCCATAGCCCTCAAGGCTGGCCACGGCAAAATGTTCCAGCAAAGCCTCCTGGGCAATCTCCATGTCAAACCAGTAGTCATCGAGTCGGCTTATGGTGAACGGCAATTGAGCATAATCGTCGGCATCTTCGGGCATAAGAACTTCGCTGGGCTGAAGTCGCTCCAATTCAGGCATGACTCTTTCAGCAGGAAGTTGAGTGGTGGCAAACTCGCTCGTGCTTATATCAACATAGGCGATTCCTGCTTCCTCGCCCTCAACGACCAGGCTGGCTAGATAGTTGTTGCTCTTACTCTCAAGTAAATTGGGCTCGACCACTGTCCCGGGGGTCACCACCCGAATGACGTCTCTTTCCACCAGTCCCTTACCTGGTGGGGTAAGCTGCTCACAAATAGCCACTTTATGCCCCCGGTTGATGAGCTTAGCCAGATAGTTATCCAAAGCGTGATGAGGTATCCCTGCCATGGGTACCCTCTGCCCCTTGCCCATCTCACGGGAGGTAAGGACAACGTCCAGCTCTCGCGAAGCGACCTTGGCATCTTCATCAAAGGTCTCATAGAAGTCGCCTAAGCGGAAAAAAACTATAGCCTCGGGATAGTTCTGCTTAACCCTGAGATACTGCTTTCTAAGAGGTGTTACAGTCATCCATATTAATTTTACTACATCCGTTAAAACGAATTGAATTGCCTGTTATCAGACCTTCAATATTTATTGTAGTAGCATGTAAGACAAATGACAGGATGTGGAATCGATTCATTATCTCCTTGGTAGTTGTGAGATACGACATACCGAACATGATGAGCAGTGCTACAACAGCGATGACTGAGGGGGGCAAGCATGGTGGTGAGGGGAAAATGTCAGGGAGAAACAGGCAGGCAACAGCAGCAATGTGGAACAGTGGTACACCGATAATAGAAATGTGATCCATTGGCTCATCGCTTATATGGTCGACAATGAACTGGACTGTGAAGTATACAAAGATGAGAAAGATAAAAAGAAGTCCGACGCCCTAAGCAAGTCCTCCCTATAGACCAGTCAAAGAAAGGGAGGCGAGACTATCCACGTAAAGTGTGGAAAAACTTATAAGGGTCAAAACTTATGGTTTGGGGAAAGTTATGGATAAAATTGTCTACCAAGTGGAGATTTTGGGTTTGTCATAGCTGTAATTCTTGGTCTTCCGCACAATTTCATATAAAAACCTCTCCCGTCAGGGAGAGAGAATCATAATGGTTGATGCAATTAACTATAGATTTAGACAATTGAGGGAAAGGATCGGACTCTAAAACTAGGCTAGGTGGCAGGCTACCCAGTGTTCGTTGCCTAGGTCTCTTAGTTGCGGCTCCTCTTCTTTGCACTTGGGAATTGCCAACCGGCATCGAGTATGGAAACGACAACCTGTGGGTGGGAGGAGGGGACTGGGGACATCTCCAGGCAGCAAAATGCGGATTCGGTGGCGATCAATTTCAGGGTCGGGTATAGGTACAGCGGACAACAGAGCCTGAGTATAAGGATGGAGGGGATTGGCATAAAGCGCAGCGCTGTCAGTGATTTCCATAATCTTTCCGAGGTACATTACGGCAACACGGTCACTAATATATCGTACGACTGAAAGGTCGTGGGCGATAAACAAATATGTCAGGTTAAGTTCTTCTTTCAGTCTGGTCAACAGCTTTATAACCTGAGCTTGGATTGAGACATCAAGCGCCGAGACAGGCTCATCACAAACGATAAACTTCGGTCTGGTGGCTAATGCCCTGGCTATGCCGATGCGCTGACGTTGCCCGCCGCTGAACTCATGGGGGTAACGGTTTGACATGTTGGAGTCAAGCTCCACCAGCTTCATCATTTCCTTTGCCTGTTCCTTATATTCGTTGCCTTTCACCAGATTGTGGACCAATAGTGGCTCGCCGATGATGTCTCCAACAGTCATTCTTGGGTCAAGAGAAGCGTACGGATCTTGAAAGATCAACTGCATGTCCCGTCGGATTTGCCTCAGCCTTTTGCCTTCGAGAACTGTGGTATCTTCACCATTAAAATATATCTTTCCAGCGGTTAGGTCATAAAGGCGAAGAACACAGCGTCCAATAGTCGTTTTGCCACAGCCACTCTCACCCACTAGTCCTAATGTCTCGCCAGATTTAATGCTGAAACTCACTTTATCCACGGCTTTGATGTTAAGTACCTTCCGTTTCAGAAGCCCGAACTGCAACGGAAAGTATTTCACCACGTCTTTTACCTCGACCAGGTAACTATTATTTTTCACTTTCGTGCCCTACCAATGTTTCTATCTCATTATGTCTGAAGCAAGCAGTATAGTGTTCATCACCTACCTGTTCTAGCTCCGGTCTTGCCTCGGTACATCTCTTATCCCTGAACTGGCAACGTGGTGCGAAGGCGCAGATATCTCTGGGTAGCTGAGTGAGGTCTGGGGGTAAACCAGGGATGACATGAAGGCTGCGATCGCGGGGCAGGTCTAAACGGGGTACGGAGGCAATGAGTCCCATGGTATAGGGGTGGCGGGGGTTAGAATAAATAGCATCCGTGGGGCCGGACTCCATAAGGCGTCCAGCATACATTACAACGACATGGTCTGCGTGGCGGGCTACCACGCCGAGGTTGTGGGTTATAAGCACAACTGCCATGCCAAACTCCGCCCTCAGGTTATTGATTAGCTCCATTAGCTGGGCCTGGACTGTCACATCGACTGAGGTTGTCGGCTCATCGGCAATTAAAAGGGCTGGATCACAGCTTAGGGCCATAGATATCATTATCCGTTGCTGCATGCCACCGCTAAATTGATAAGGGTATTGATTTATCCGCCTTTCGGCGTCAGGGATGCCGACCAGTTTCAAGAGCCTTACCGCTTCTTCTAAAGCGCTTTCTTTATCAAAGCCACGGTGAAGCTCTAAAGATTCCGCTATCTGCCGTCCTATAGTGAGCACTGGGTTTAGAGAGGTCATAGGCTCTTGAAAGATCATGGCTATTCGGTTACCCCGGATGGAACGCATCTCCCCTTCCTTCACTTTGAGAAGGTCTTTGCCGTCGAAGATTATCTCACCGCCGACGATAATTCCTGGGGGATTAGGGATAAGGCGCATAATTGACAAGGCGCTGACAGACTTACCGCAGGCGCTCTCGCCGACCAGGGCAACGAATTCGCCCTTCTTCACGGTGTATGACAGTCCATCGACTGCCCTCAGCTCTCCTTGGCTTATATAGAAGTATGTTCTCAGATCTTTAACTTCGAGCAATGTCTCCATCATCTTAGGTCTGACTCGTAATTAGCTGTATTAACTATTATTATATTATTCTCTCTCCGTTCAGGTGAGGGGGTTTTATACACTCATAGCCGTTATCTCGCATGCTTTCACCGATATCGTCCCAGACCTCCCCTCAGCCTGGGATCGAACAGGTCACGCAAAGCATCACCCAGCATGTTGATGCCCCAAACAACAATAGCCAGGAAAAGCCCTGGCCACAAAGCAAGATGAGGTGCCATAAGCATATAGCGCCGCCCTTCTAGGCTGAGCATGCCACCCCAGGTCGGCGTAGGTGGTGGGATGCCGAAACCAAGGAAGCTTATGGATGCCTCGATCAAAATAGCAGCCCCCACTGTTATAGTAAAGAGGATTATCATGGGCGCCAGCACATTGGGCAGAACGTGTTTCAGCAATATTCTCCTCGTATTACAACCGATAGCCCTTGCTGCTTCAAGATAGGGATTAGCACGTATTCCTATAACCGCACCACGGACTACACGGGACTGCACAATGCCGAACAAGACTCCCAGAACTATTATTATCGGCCGCATCCCGGCCCCGATAATAGCTATAAGCGTGAGCATAAGGAACAACCCTGGTATACACATGATGCCGTCAACAAATCTTTGCCCCACTAGGTCTACCTTGCCACCAATATAGCCGCAAACAATGCCGATCCCTGTGGATATTGCTAAACTTATACCTGCCACACTGAGCCCGACGATCACTGAAACTCGAGCACCATAGATGATTCGGCTAAGCAAGTCCCTGCCCAGCTGATCACAACCGAGGAGAAATTCCGCAGATGGGCCGGCCAAGCGTGGTCCAACAAAGATGTCATTGAATCCATATGGTGCTATCCACTGAGCGCAGGCGCCTGTTATCAGCAGAGCCAGGACGATAACCCCTCCCACTGTTCCCAGAGGTTTTTCTTTGACCAGCCGAACAAGCACGTCCAGCCAGAACGAACGTGCTTTAGATACTTTCTCTTCTGGAAATGTACCTTCCAACTGTGCCATCTTTATTCCTCTTACCTGTATTGTATCCTGGGATCAAGACGAGCATAAAGAAGATCGACCCCCAAGTTGCAAAACATGACAAAAACAGCAATGATAAGGTTGATGGCAGAGACTATGGGGTAATCCCTCTGCGTTAGAGCGTAGATAAAATACCTGCCTATGCCTGGCAACCCGAATATCATCTCTAGGATAACAGACCCACCGACGAGGACAGGTAGCTGCATTCCCACTATTGTCACTACCGGAATCAGGGCGTTTTTCAGGGCATGTCTGGAGATAACTACCCCTTCTTTAAGTCCTTTTGCCCATGCTGTTCTAATATAGTCCTGTCGCAACACCTCCAGCATCATGGTGCGTGTCATCCTCATAGTAGTGCCGGACATGACCATCCCTAGGATGAGCGCTGGGATAATGAACTGTTTTAAATTGTCTACCGGGTTCTGGAAGAAAGGTACGTATAGCACTGGTGGCATCCACCCTAAGTATTTCGCGGGATAGACCATGACCATAGTCCCTATCCAGAACGATGGCACGCTGATAAGTATAATAGCTATACCGCGAGTGATATAGTCGGTTATCGTATCCTGCCGTATAGCCGAGAGTATGCCTACAGGGAGAGCTATACAGATAGCCACAATTATGGCCATGATGCCGAGTTCGATGGAAACAGGTAGTCTGTGCAGTATGTCCTGGCCGATGCTTCGTCCCGACCATAGGGAGTTCCCCAGGTCACCTCTAAACACGCCCCCAATCCACCTCCCGTACTGGACATAGATGGGTACGTCCAATCCCAGGTCCTTCCTGATTAGCTCCATAGTGTATTCGATATCTTGTGCTTCGCCATGTTGGGCTGCCATGAGTTCTACGACCTCTCCGGGGATGAAACGCACAGCACAGAAGACGATGATAGTTACAATAAATATAGTAGGAATTAGTAACAGTAGCCGCCGGGTAATGTAATTTCTCACAACACTCCCTTGGCCAGAAAACCGGTGCCTCTGGCATTAATTACAACTACAGGCATCTGCGAAAACCACTATGTGCTGGCTGTACAACCATTCTGATCCCCTGCATGAGAGGCGGGAAAATCAACCCTCTCCTTTCGAGGGGGAAGCTTCATACCAAATCATTGAGAACAGTGTGATTAAAACAAGTTGCAGGAGATTTGTCAACCCTTGCGGCCGAGGCTGTTTGGTTTTGGTTTTGCCCTCAACTTCGATCCAGCTTGGCTACCAGTTATTGGTGTTCCTTTTCATCGGAGAAGTAGTTGGGGATAATGTCATTTGCGCCAAGCCCAGTCTAAGCTGTGGAGCTAGTATTACGTGTAGCGTCTTGGATGATTATGCCTTTTGGAAGAAATGGATAAAACTCGAGCTTGTTTCTAATTTGCCTCTTATACTGTGTTTAGCCTACTTTTTCTCACAAACCTGTCCATTTTTTTCAGTGCTTCCTCGATGTTAGATAATGAAGTAGCGTAACAGCAACGGACAAAACCTTCACCGCATGGTCCAAAAGCAGTGCCTGGGACTACGGCAACTTTTTCTTCCAATAGCAGCCTTTCAGCAAATTCTTCTGAATTCATTCCGGTAGCTTTTATAGAGGGAAAGGCATAAAAAGCGCCCCTGGGCTCGAAACAGGATAAACCAATCTCATTCAATCTCTTGACCATGAGGCGGCGGCGTCTGTTGTATTCTTGAACCATCTTTTCGACCTCGCTCTCGCCATTCCTCAGGGCCTCGATGGCTGCCACCTGCGCCATCGTTGGGGCACTGAGCATGGTGTATTGATGGATTTTTGTCAGGGCTTGGATGAAACGGCGGTCGGCTGCCACATAGCCGAGACGCCAACCAGTCATGGCATGAGATTTGGAAAATCCGCGAATCAGGATGGTACGTTCCTTCATCCCGTGAAGGCTGGGAAAACAAATATGCTCCGCTCCATAGACTAAACGAGCATATAGCTCATCAGATATTACCAGTAAGTCATACTTCTTAGCCAGCCCGGCAATAGCGTCAGCCTCTTTTCTGGAGATGACTGCACCAGTGGGATTTGCTGGGTAACCTATCAAAATAGCCTTCGTCTGCTTAGTGATTCTGGCTTCAATATCGGTTGCCCTGACGACAAACTTGTTTTCTTCGTTTGTGGGAACAAGGATAGGCACGCCGCCAGCCAGAATAATGTCGGCAGGATAAGCCACATAACAAGGGTCGGGAATTATGACTTCGTCACCGGGATTGATAATCGCTCTCAGAGCAAGGTCTAATCCTTCGCTAGTTCCTACAGTAATAAGAATTTCATACTCAGGGTGATAGTTCACCCCATAGCGAAGCTCCAGGTAGCTAGCCAACTCTTGACGTAGTTCGAGCATGCCTGAGTTCGAGGTATACATGGTATAGCCTTTTTCCAGAGCATATGTGCCTGCCTCCCGGATATGCCAGGGAGTAACGAAATCAGGTTCACCGATACCAAGCGAGATAACATCTTCCAGGGAGGAAAGCAGGTCGAAGAACTTCCTGATGCCCGATGGTGGAAGGCTGGTTACCTTTTGTGAAATTAGCTTATTCCGGGCTTGAGTTGGAGTGGACTTTGTGTTAAGCATACTACAGAGTTATCGGTAAACGTCTATTTATTTCCTTGGGAAGGTGAAAAATATCCCCGTTCTCCTTGTATCGTTTGAGAAGGAAATGGGTGACGGTGCTTTGCACCCTCTCTAGGGGAGCCAGTTTCTCCGTGACAAAACTGGAAATTTCCTGCATATTTTTGCCTTTCACCAGTATGGCTAGGTCATAAGTGCCGGAAACTAGATAAGCAGAATAGACTTCAGGGAATTGATAAATGCGCTCGGCAATGGCATCGAAGCCGACATCACGTTGCGGTGTTACTCTGACTTCGATTAAAGCCCATATATCTTCTTCTCCTAATTTAGGCCAGTTTATTATGGTTTTATATTTCAGAATAGTCCCATCTTTCTCAGCCTGTTTAATTATTTTTTCTACCTCCCTGACAGGTTTATCCACCATGGTGGAAATCTGTTCCGGAGTTGCCCGGCCATTCTGTTCCAGAATTTCAAAAATCTCTTTCACGAGTTCTCCTTAAAGCATCAATTCAACAGCAGACCATTGGTCATCTGTTTCATTGTAACACAGTTTGAATAGTTTACCATCCTCAGTAACAACCCTGAATAACCTTTTGGCTGGTTCCTGCCAGGCGTTCTCTACTGACTTTATTCTAAGTTCCTTGTCTTGCCAGATAAAAGACCGTGGTTCTTCGGCATAGATATAGCCTGAATAGCATTTCACCTTTATCTCCATATTTTGCCCTGCCATACTATAAGATTCAATTCAACAACAGATCGTTGGTCATCCGGCTCATTATAATACGGTTCAAGTAGTTTACCATCCCAGTAACAACTTTGGAGCTTGTTGTAAAATTGACAAACGTGATACGCTGAAGTAGTATCAAGAGAGACGAAAGATGAAAAAGGATTTGCTCTCAATAGCTGACCTTAACCGTAAGGAAATTGAACACCTCATAGAGCAGGCCTGGCACATGAAACATGAAGGGGCATCGCCTCTTCTTTCGGGAAGAACCTTGGCTCTCCTCTTTGAAAAGCCTTCCTTGCGAACCAGGGTCAGTTTTGAGATAGCTATGTATCAGCTAGGCGGACACGGCATCTACCTGTCTCCGGAAGGGGTAGGCTTGGGCAAGCGAGAGCCAGCGGCTGACGTGGCTCGGGTGCTCAGCCGCTATGTCGACGTCATCGTCGCCCGCACATTTTCCCACAAGACTTTACAGTTTATCGCTGGCCATTCTTCTGTGCCTGTAATTAATGCCCTCTCCGATCTGGAACACCCTTGCCAGGCTCTTTCCGACCTTTTCACCATCTATGAAAAGAAAGGTAGGCTTCCTGGCTTGACTTTAGCATTCATTGGCGATGGCAATAATGTGGCCAATAGCTTACTTCTTGCTGCCTCGCTTACCGGCGTGAACTTCCATATCGCTTCTCCGTCAGGCTATGATGTTAAGGAGGAGGTATTGAATCGAGGAAAGGAATTCGCTGCTCTTAGTGGCAGCCAGATTCGGCTAACCAACGACCCTTATGAAGCAGCCAAAGATGCCGATATAATATATACTGATGTGTGGGTTAGCATGGGCCAGGAGGCTGAAGCGGAGAAACGTCGTCTTGCCTTTTCAGGCTATCAGGTGGATAATAAATTATTAAGCTTGGCTAAAGGAGATGTTTTGTTCATGCATCCCTTGCCGGCCCACCATGGCGAGGAAATTTCCGCCGGGCTGCTAGACGATCCCCGGTCAGCGGTCTTTGACCAGGCAGAAAACAGGCTTCACCTGCAAAAGGCATTACTGGTGAAGCTGCTGTCAAGTCCAAATGTATCAGGCAAATGACTAAGCCCATTGTAGTCATTGTGGGTAGAACCAACGTGGGCAAGTCCACCTTGCTTAACCGCTTGGCGGGCAGGCGGTTAGCTGTAGTTGCTGATTTGCCAGGAACTACCAGGGACCGCGTTTTTGCTTTTGTTGCTTGGCAGGGACGAGAACTGACTGTGGTTGATACTGGTGGCTGGCAAACAAAGCCAGCTACGTCTTTGGAGCAAAAGGTCAAGCAGCAAGTCGAAGCAGCCATTGCCCAGGCAGATGCCATCATCTTCCTGGTAGATGCCAAAGACGGAGCCATTGCTGCCGATGAGGAAATTGCTGAGGTGCTGCGCGCCGCCAATAAGCCTGTCATACTAGCAGTAAACAAGGTGGATTCTCCCAAACAAGCAAATCAGGTGGCTGATTTTTATCACTTAGGCATTGGTGAGCCTGTAGCCATCAGTGCTCATCATAATCGAGGGATAGATGAGTTGATGGATGCTGTGCTAGCTTCCTTACCACCTCAACCTATCAGTATTGCAGAGCCAGGGGGAGCTAAATTGGCTATTGTTGGGCGACCTAATGTGGGCAAGTCAACTTTATTGAACACACTGCTAAGAGACGAAAGAGCCATTGTCCATGAATCTCCGGGGACAACCCGCGACTCGCTTGACGCTACAATTCGGTGGGATGATAAGGAAATCTTACTTGTCGACACAGCTGGGATTAAACGGCGTGGAAGAGTCGGTGCTGGAGTGGACTATTACAGTTTACTTCGCGCCCTCCAAGCTATCAACCGCTGCGATGTTGCCTTGTTGCTAATTGATGCCAGTGAATTTATTACTGCCCAGGATATGCATATCGCTGGCTATATTATTGAGGTTGGAAAGGGTATAATACTGTTGGTCAACAAATGGGACCTTGTTTCCCAGGAACAAAGACAGGAGTTCAAACATAGCGTGGAGCAAAGACTTAGATTTGCCTCCTATACACCTACCATTTACATCTCTGCCAAACTAGGGCAGGGGATAAAAAGGATTCTACCCCAAGCCTGGGAAATCTGGCAGGAAAGACAAAAGCGAATACCGCAATCAGAAGTTGACGAGTTAGTCAAACAGGCAGTAAGTAGCCATCCCCCACCTCGCACGGGTTCTAGACGGTTGCACATTGCTCGAGCCTATCAAGATGAATCTCAGCCGGCAACCTTTGTTCTCAAGGTTAACAATCCTAAACTGGTTCATTTTTCCTATCAACGCTACCTGGAAAATAAGCTTCGCCGGGGCTTTGGTTTTCGCGGCGTTCCTTTGAAGTTGATTTTCACCAAGGCTACCCGTAAAATCAATAAAAAGATGGAGGCGAGAGCATGATGATAGCTGAGTTCGTTGCCGTAGTAGTCATTGCTTATCTCCTTGGTTCTATTCCCTTTGGCCTGATAATAGGCAAGCTGAAAAGTGACGTTGATGTCAGGGAACAGGGAAGTGGAAAGACTGGCGCCACTAATGTGATGAGAGCCACAGGGACCAAGCTCGGCGTTCTAACTCTGGTTCTTGATGTGGTTAAAGGTGCTGGGGCAGTCATGTTAGCCACAGTAATTATAGATGGCAGCAGCGGTATCTTAGTCATTGGCGGCGTGTCTATTTATTGGCAACATATAGCCCAAGTTGCAGCTGGCTTGGCCGCAGTAGCAGGACATAACTGGCCCGTATTTGCTAAGTTTAGGGGGGGTAGGGGAGTAACTGCCTATTTCGGCACGGTGTTCGCAATCTTCCCTCCTGCGGGTATATTCGGTGCCGAAGTTGTGGCTATAGCAGCATTACGCAGCCGGCACATGTCCCTTGGTTCTATTCTTGGAGCCTTAGCTGCTTGGTGCTTAATGATACCTCTGACTATCGCATACGACTTGCTTCCCCCAATCTACCTAGTTTATGGTTTAGTAGTTATCGCACTGCTCGTCTACCAGCATCGGGACAATATAAAACGCTTAAGACAAGGCACAGAACGCCGATTATGGTGAAAAAGCACGAGAGAGCATGCCTAAAGTTACTATCATAGGCAATACCTCTTGGGGCAATACTCTAAGCATTTTGCTGAGTGACAAAGGAGCAGCGATAAAACTGTGGACGCGAAGCGAGGCCGAGGCCGAAGAATTAAATCAAGGGCGGCGTAGCTATTCCTCTACTAGCCACATTGGAGAAGCCTTGAACGGGGCTGACCTGACAATCTGGGCGGTTCCCTCCCAAAGGTTGAGAGAAAATGTCAGTCACGCCAGGAATTATCTCACTAATTCGATGCTATTGATGAGCGCCGCCAAAGGGTTGGAAGTAAATAGTGGTAATAGGATGTCACAAGTACTGGCAGAGGAGATTGCTCCTTCTTTAAGAGGGCAAATTTGCGTCCTCTCTGGTCCTAATTTAGCCAAGGAAATTGCTCAAGGCCTCCCTGCTGCTTCGGTCATTGCTGCTCAGGATATAGCTTTAGCAGAAAGAGCACGGGAACTGATGGAGTCGCCCAAATTCTTTCTATCTACTAGCGACGATGTTATCGGAGTTGAGTTAGGCGGAGCCCTGAAAAACATCATAGCTTTGGGTGCAGGCATGATAGATGGACTAGGCTTAGGTGACAACGCTAAGGGAGCCTTTATTGCCTGGGGATGGACTGAAGTTGTTTCCTTGGGGGTAACTTTGGGGGCCAGGGCTGGCACTTTTTATGGTCCAGCTGGTTTAGGCGACCTAATAGCCACCTGTTCCAGCACTCTAAGCCGCAATCATTATGTTGGCTGCGAACTGGCTAAGGGTCGCTCCTTATCTGAAATATCTGCCTCTATGCCACACGTTGCCGAGGGAGTTGCCACCACTGCGGCAGTTCACCAGTTGGCAAGAAACCAGGGGCTTAAATTACCCATTATCAACTTGATTTATGGGATTCTTTTTGAGGGCTTGCCCCCAAGCCGAGCATTGATTGACTTCAAAGAGCTAGCAGCAAGCCACCACTGACCCCGGACTAGACGTCTAGGGGCGGTTCGGTCCGCGGTAGTATCTTAGCCAATTCTTCAAAAAGATGACGCTGGTTTTTGTCCAGATGTTGTGGAGTTATTATGGCTACTTTGACGAGCAAGTCTCCTCTTCCCTTGCCATCAATATAGGAGATTCCCTTGCCTTTAAGGCGAAAGGTTTTCCCATTTTGAGTTCCTGGCGGTATCTTTAAATCTACTTTCCCATCCAAAGACGGCACTCTTACCTCATCGCCCAAAGCAGCTTGAGCAAAATTGATGGGTAACTCGCAAAGGATGTCACTGCCATCTCTATGGAATAAATTGTGTGGCTTTACTGAAAAGGTGATATAGAGGTCACCTGGGGGACCTCTATATAAACCAGCACTCCCCTCTCCATCCAAGCGTAATCGTTGCCCATCATCCACTCCAGCAGGAACCTTAACCATTACCTTGCGCTTCACCTTTGTTCTGCCTCTTCCCTGGCATTGAGAACAAGGATTACTTATTACAGTGCCACTACCTCCACAGCGAGAGCAAGTGGTGATATGAGTGAAGCGGCCAAAAATACTTTGCTGGACTCTCCTCACTTGCCCTGTGCTGCGGCAATCAGGGCAAGTCTCGGGATTTGTCCCCGGTTTGCTGCCAATGCCATGACACAAAGGGCAGAACTCAATGCGTTGTATTTCAACTTCTTTGCTGCAGCTGAATACTGCCTCCGTAAAGGAAAGAGTGAGATGACTTTGTAGGCTGTCTCCCCTCTGTGGAACACGCTGAGCAGTCCGGCCAAAGGGAGTGTTAAAACCGTCGAAGAAGGATTCAAAAATATCTCCCAGCCCACCAAAGCCAAAATCGGGAAAGCCTTCCACAACATCTACTCGGCCATAACGATCATACCTACTCCTTTTCTCAGGGTCGGAAAGAACTTGGTAGGCCTCGTTTATTTCCTTAAATTTCTCTTCAGCCCCTAGGTCTTTATTGCGATCAGGATGGTGCTGGAAAGCTAACTTGCGAAACGCCCTTTTGATTTCCTCATCGCTAGCGTTTCGAGACACTCCCAGCACTTCATAATAATCTTGTTTTATCGCCATAACCTCTAATTATAACTCTTAAATGCTTGTGCTGACAACTTTTAGGTACTGAATTTGCAAATATTTGACATCTTGAGAAGTGATATAATCACAGCACAGTGGAGCAGCAAATTGAAAAAATCCTCTGCCATCGTAAGAAAGAGAAAATCACCGGCGAAAACCTTAGGGCTTCAGCCGTGCTTATACCTCTTTTTTATAATCAAGGGCAATATCATGCCCTGTTTACGGAAAGGAGCGATGCAGTAAACTTTCACAAAGGGCAAGTCTGCTTTCCCGGGGGGACCCGCGAGCTATTTGATTCCAGCTTACTTCAAACTGCCCTTAGGGAGACTGAAGAAGAGATAGGTTTAAAGGCTAAAGATGTTGAAATTTTAGGGGAGCTTGACGATAGCATAACCCTTACTAGTAACTATGTTATTTCACCTTTTGTTGCCTTCATACCCTACCCTTACCCTCTCAAGGCTGATGGTAGAGAAATCAGGGCAATATTTTCCGTTCCCCTGTCATTTTTGATGGATGAAGCCAATTTCAAGCAAGAGTCTTACGAATACGAGTATGAAGGGCATATCATCTGGGGGGCTACCGCCAGGATTTTAAGACAGTTCATCGATTTGCTGAAGTCTGAGAGCGGGGCCCGATAATAGTCATTTCTTCTCTTTAGCCTTGACTTTAATTGCTTTGGGCTTTGTCTCTTCAGCTTTGGGTATAGTTAGAGTCAGAACACCATCCTCCATCGTTGCCTCAGCCTTGTCTGGCTTAAGCCCGCTGGGAAGGATCACACTTCGGGAAAAAGCACCATAGCGTCTTTCCTGATATAGGTAGTCCTCTTTCTTGACTTCCTGCTCGGCTTTGTGCTCTCCCCTGATGGTCAAGGTTTCGCCAGTGATGTCAATGCTGGCATCCTCCGGCTTCAACCCTGGCAAAGCTGCCTTCACCACCACTTCGCTGGGTGTCTGGTAGATATCAAGGGCTGGCGCGGCTACCTCACCAAGGGCCTCTAAAGCACGAGAGGGGCGAACGAAGCTGTCCTCAAACAACTTGTCCATTGCCTGTCTCAGGCTCATAAGTTCAGTAAAGGGATGCCATTTCTCTATAGCCATCTGCATTACCTCCTCTCTTTAATTTTTTACTGAGCCCCACCCTCAGTTCAGTTGTTATTATAATAAAGTTAAATAAATTTATCAAATCTTCTCAAAGTTTGTTTAAATACATTTGACAAATATATTAAATAATTTTATAATTAATGCAAAATCATTAGGGAAGAGAGATGGCAGGCAAAGACTATTATCAAATTCTAGGTGTGAGTAGGAATGCTGCGGAAAAGGAAATCAAGCAGGCCTACCGCCGTTTGGCTCGCAAACACCATCCCGACCTCAACCCCGGCGACAAATCGGCTGAGGCAAAATTTAAGGAAATAAATGCGGCTTATGAAGTTCTCTCTAATCCTGAAAAGAGAAAGAAGTATGACCAATTTGGTGAACAATGGGAATATGCTGAGCAATTTGCTAAATCCGGGGGGCAGGAGAGAGTCAGGTGGGATTT